>SCPP01000369.1_pt1 | contig 27240 bp, 42 predicted proteins | sample 6106811 | NCBI WGS metagenome assembly SCPP01 (sample SAMN10720449, study PRJNA508395) | human gut metagenome | isolation source: Participant 2 stool, 15 month | host: Homo sapiens | collected 2018
CACTTCCAGCAGACTCCGTTATCCTTCATGCATCGGGATAATCCCTCTGCCGTATCCCAAGGAAAATCCCCAAGGCTTCTATTTTACCTGTATCGATCGTCAGATTTCTGGGGAGCGAACGAAAACGATCCCTGTCCGCTTCCACCTTTGGCAGCACTCCTGTTTTACAGATACTGCCTGAGCAAAATCCCGCGGTTTCCCAGGTGCTTCTCTGATTCCTGCTCCCGAAATTATAGATTCCTCCCGGCAGTTCCATCACCTGCTCCATAGCCCGGATCACATCCCACACATAGGTGATGCCTCTGTAATCATGGATCGGGCTTACAATCACCTTTCCTTCCCCGGCGGCTGCAAACATCTGTCCTAACAGCCCGGTTCCCGGCGTCCTTTTCGAACCGGATAATCATACATCCAGGTCAAACGCAGACAGACCGCCCCTTCTGCCAAAGCAAGCGCTGCCTCCTCTGCCCGTTTTTATCCTTCCATACACATTCACCGGCTTCACCCGGTCTGTCTCACGATTCGGCTCCAGAGTATCTGTTCCCGCATAAACCTGATCCGAACTCATAAAGATCAGCCTGCAGCCGCTCTCCCTGCAGGCTCTTGCTATATTTTCTGTTCCCTGAACATTGATCCGTCCCGAAGCCAGGGGATCCGCCTCACACTGTCCCGTATTAGACAAGCCTGCAGTGCAGCACTGCCTGAGGACGAATCGCCTTAAAAAATGCAGACACCGCCACCATATCTGTAATATCCAGCTCCTCATGGGTAACCGCTACCGTCTCATACCCATCCTTCCCCTCAAAATATTCCGCAAGTCTCGACCCCAGAAATCCTCCTGAACCCGTGATCAAAATCCGTTTTTTCATTCTATAACCAATAGCCTTTCTTCCTCATAAGCCTTACCCAGTCCCGGAAATCCCATCATCCGGCAGTCCCAAGTAAAATATATCTACCATTATACCCATCCTCCCAGAATCTTTGCGATTTTCTTAATTTTTCTCAAAATTCAGGACGGCGCGAAATCGTGCAGAAACAGCCCCGTCAAGCTCGCTTGTAAGGAGCTGTTCCTGCACGATTTCACATCGGATGAACATCCGATGCTTCTTGACCCGCTTGCGGGTCAAGAAGATCCCGTCCTGAATCCCGCCTGTTCCAGCTCCATCCCTCGCTCCCAAAGATAAAGCTTTTCCCCTTCCGCCCCCTCCAACAACATCCTCCCCACAAAAAGAAAACCGCCCCCAAAACGTCTCTCGTCATCCTCACAAAACCATCCAACAAAGAGCAATTCCAGGGCGGTCTCCCGCTCACATCAGTCAAAGCACGAAACGCGCCTGCACTCAGCGCATCTCATCTTCATTTTTCAAAAAATTCTTTAAACCCCTTCTTCTTAGGCTTCCCTTCCTCCGAAGCCACCCCATTCATAGCTTCATCAAACCGCTTCAGGGCCTCCTTCTGAGCCTGGGTCATTCTCTCAGGAACCTGAACCACTAAAGTCACATAGTGATCCCTCTCACATTCCGGTTTCTTAAGGAAGGCACACCCTTCCCCTTCAGCCGCACCTTCGTATCAGTCTGCGTACCAGGACGAACCTCATACTCCACTTCTCCGTCCACTGTCTTAATCCGGATCGTACCGCCTAAAGCCGCTCTTGCAAATCGGCACGGTAGAATAAATGCTTGTATCCTGACGCTTAAAGATCGGATGCTGGGAAACAACTGCCTCCACTAGCAAGTCGCCTCTCTCACCGCCGTTGATACCGGGCTCTCCGCCTCCGGCCATACGAACGCACTGACCATTGTCAATACCGGCAGGAATGGACACCTTAAACTTCTTGCGGACTGTCTTATACCCCGTACCATAGCAATCCGGACACTTTTCCTTGATCACCTTGCCTGTGCCGCCACACTCCGGACAGGTCTGTACATTCTGTACCTGTCCAAGAAGGACTGCTGGGTATACATGATCTTACCCTTTCCATTACATTTTGTACAGGTCTGGGGCGACGTACCGCCTTTGCGCCTGTTCCGTTACAGGAAGAACAGGTCTCCTTAAAATTAATCTCAATTTCCTTCTCACAGCCGAACACAGCCTCTTCAAAGGTGATCCTCACCATGCGGTTCTTACATTTGCGCCCCTTGAAGGACCGCTTCTTCCTCTGGAGGAACGGCCGCCGCCAAAGATATCTCCAAAAATATCTCCAAAAATATCTCCCATATCCTGACCGCCAAAGTCAAAACCGCCGAAGCCGCCAAACCCTCCTGCGCCTCCGCCTCCCTGCTCAAAGGCGGCATGGCCGAACTGGTCATACTGCTGGCGCTTCTGAGGATCGCTGAGCACGCTGTAAGCCTCAGATGCCTTTTAAATTTGGCCTCTGCCTCCTTGTCTCCGGATTGGCATCCGGATGATATTTTTGGCGATTCTGTATGCCTTTTCAGGGCATCGTCATCCGCGTCTTTGGAAACGCCCAGAACCTCATAGTAATCTCTCTTACTCTCTGCCATGTTGTTTACCTCTTACATATCTATCAGAACATTTTCTCTTAAATAAAATATCCCCGGACAGACCTTTAGGTCCGGCCAGGGGGCATCTCGCCCAATGGACCGGACCTCTGGCCTTACGGTTTTATATAATGGATTCCCGCCCTGCTGCAGGCGGGAATCCTTTCTCCTTACACTTCCTTAAAGTCTGCGTCTACTACATCATCATCCGGTCTGGAGCCGCCTGCTGCGCCGCCCATGTCAGGGCCTGCACCTGCTGCTCCTGCCTGCTGTGCCTGCTCATATACCTTTGCAAAGAGCTTCTGAGCGCTGTTCATCAGCTTCTCCTTGCCGGACTTGATATCCTCTACCTGAGCATCGGTCATCTGATCTACCGGAGCACGGTTGATTGCTTCCTTCAGTGCATTTAAGTATGCCTCTACCTCTGCCTTATCATTGGCATCAATCTTGTCTCCAACCTCTTCTAAGGCCTTCTCAGTCTGGAATACCATGGAGTCGGCGTCATTTCTGGCGTCAATGGCTTCCTTGCGCTTCTTATCCTGAGCCTCATACTCAGCAGCTTCCTTTACAGCCTTGTCGATATCAGCGTCAGACATATTGGAGCCGGAGGTAATGGTGATGTGCTGCTCTTTTCCGGTTCCCAGATCCTTTGCAGATACATTTACAATACCATTGGCATCAATATCAAAAGCCTCAATCTGAGGGATACCTCTTCTTGCTGGCGGAATTCCATCCAGACGGAACTGTCCAAGAGTCTTGTTATCTCTTGCAAACTGACGCTCACCCTGTACCACATGGATATCAACAGCAGTCTGATTGTCAGCAGCAGTAGAGAAAATCTGGCTCTTCTTGGTAGGAATGGTTGTATTTCTCTCGATCAGTCTGGTAGCTACGCCGCCCATGGTCTCAATGGACAGGGACAGTGGGGTAACATCCAGAAGAAGGATATCTCCGGCGCCTGCATCGCCTGCCAGTTTTCCGCCCTGGATTGCAGCACCGATGGCTACGCACTCATCCGGATTTAAGGACTTGCTGGGCTCTTTGCCTGTGATCTGCTTTACCTTTTCCTGTGCAGAGATCATACGGGTAGAACCGCCTACTAACAGCACCTTTCCAAGCTCAGAAGCAGTGATACCAGCATCTTTCAGTGCGTTCTGTACCGGAATTGCGGTTCTCTCGATTAGGTCTCTGGTCAGCTCATCAAATTTTGCTCTGGTCAGGTTCATATCAAAATGCTTCGGGCCTTCAGCTGTTGCTGTGATGAACGGAAGGTTGATGTTGGTTGTGGTTGCGGAAGAAAGCTCTTTTTTCGCTTTCTCAGCTGCTTCTTTCAGTCTCTGAAGCGCCATCTTATCAGCGGAAAGGTCTACACCCTCTGCTTTCTTGAACTCGTCGATCATCCAGTTTGTAACTGCATTGTCAAAGTCATCGCCGCCAAGATGTGTATCGCCATTGGTTGCCAGAACCTCGATAACGCCGTCACCGATCTCGATGATGGAAACATCGAATGTACCGCCGCCTAAGTCGTATACCATGATCTTCTGCTCTTTCTCGTTGTCCAGTCCATATGCCAGTGCTGCTGCGGTCGGCTCGTTGATGATACGTTTTACATCAAGTCCTGCAATCTTTCCTGCGTCCTTGGTTGCCTGACGCTGTGCGTCATTAAAGTAAGCTGGAACAGTGATAACAGCCTCTGTTACTGTCTCGCCTAAGTAGCTCTCTGCATCAGCTTTCAGTTTCTGCAGGATCATTGCGGAAATCTCCTGTGGTGTGTACTTCTTTCCGTCAATGTCCACCTTGTAGTCTGTGCCCATATGGCGCTTGATGGAAGAAATGGTGCGGTCTGCGTTTGTTACTGCCTGACGTTTTGCCGGCTCACCGACCAGTCTTTCACCTGTTCTTTGTAAATGCTACAACAGACGGTGTTGTTCTTGCGCCTTCTGTATTCGCGATAACTGTTGGCTGTCCACCTTCCATAACGGCAACACAGCTGTTTGTTGTACCAAGGTCAATACCAATAATCTTGCCCATAGTTATTTCCTCCTGATTTGATCAATCTATAAAATATTTTAGTTTGCAACTTTAACCATACTGTGTCTTACAACGCTGTCCCGGTACATATATCCCTTCTGGAGCTCCTCCGCAACGATATTTTCTCCCAGGCTCTCATCCTCCACATGCATCACTGCGTTGTGGAAATTGGTCAAATTCCTTTCCGGCTGCCTCAATGGGCTTTACTCCGGCTTCCTCAAAGACCTTCTGGATCTGCTTGTAGATTTTTTCCATGCCCTCTGCAATGGGATCTTCCTTTTTATCCTCAGGGATTACTGCCAGGCCTCTCTCAAAATTGTCGATCACGGGAAGGATGCGCTCAATGATATCTCTGGCGCCCATCTCATACATGGAAGATTTCTCCTTTTCCGTTCTCTTTCTGAAATTTTCAAATTCAGCCATCTGGCGTTTTACCCGGTCGGTCAGCTCCTCGATCTTTTCATCTCTCGGATCCTTCTTTTCTTAAAGAAACCTCCCTTTGACGCGTTATCCGCAGCTTCTTCTGTCTGAGTCTCTGCTTCCGCAGTTTCCTCTTTGACAGCGTCTGCCGCTTCCTCTGTCTCCGGAATATCTGTTACTTCTTCCTTCTTATTATCTTCACTCACTGCTTATCACCTTTCATCCTTTTTAAATGCTGCATCCAGCTGGCTCATCAGATTCCGCAGCGTTCCAAGGACCTTTCATAATCCATACGCTTCGGACCGATAATTCCGACTGTTCCCCGAAGTCCTCCGCCCAGATCGTAATTGGCTGTAACCACGCTGCAGTCCTTCATGGACTGAACCGGCGTTTCATCACCGATATAGACCTGGATCCCGCGTCACCGCCGTTTTCCGTATTGACCTCGGAAACAAACTCCTGAAGCATTTCCTTGTGCTCCAGTGTCCCGATCAGCTTGCTGGCCTTATCGCCTTCTGAAAGCTCCGGATACCGGAAAATATTCGTAGCCCCGCTGGTATAAATCTGAAGATCTTCTCCGCCGGCCTTGATCGCTTCCGCAACCTCGTTTAAGACCAGCTCCACCACCTGGCTGTGAATGCCTGCATCCTCCTTCAGACGACTGATGATATCCAGATTGATTTCTTCAATCGTCAGCCCGTTTAAGCTGCTGTTTAACAGGATGTTCAGATTCAAGAGTTCCTGTTCCCCCAGCTCTTCCGCAATATCGATCATGGTATTTTTAACGATATTTCCTTCTACCACAACCACTACCAGAAGCTTATGTGCCTCTACTCTGGACAGCTGGATAAATTTCAGCTTTGTCTTGTGGTAGCTGGGGCCGCTGATCATGGCCGCATAATTGGTATTGGCCGCCAGAACCTGAGCCATCTTTTAAGGACCAGTTCCAGCTTATCAACCTTCTGAACCATCATATCCTTAAATTCTGTAACTTCATTGTCCTTTTCCTGCATGATCTGGTCTACATAGAACCTGTATCCCTTATCGGAAGGAATACGCCCTGCGGAAGTGTGGGGCTGAATGATATATCCCATCTCTTCCAGATCTGACATCTCGTTACGGATGGTGGCAGAACTCAGTTTTAATTCTGAATACTTGGAAATGGTTCTGGAACCAACCGGTTCGCCTGTCTCCAGGTAGGTTTTGATGATCGCCTTTAATATGGTGATCTTCCGGTTATCCAGCTGTGTATCCATCGTTTCCTGTCACCTTCCTCTCCTGCGATTATTAGCACTCAATGCTTTGGAGTGCTAATATCTACATTTCATAATATATTCCTTTCTCTCTGTTTTGTCAAGGGATTTTTCATTTTTTTCATGATCTTATTTCCTGTATATACAGTTTTCTCTTGACAAAAGTCCTCTCTGCCTTTATTCTGGACATAGATTCATTTTATTTCACAAATCAGAATTTCTGTCTGTTTTGTAACCTTCTAAACATTCTTTATATACGTTTCAGATCCTGTTCAGGAATGATATCCGGACAATATTTTTCTTACCTGCTATGAAGCTGCCTTTTGCAGTTTACATAAATATAATGTACTAAGGGGGTATACATTTGGTATACGACGTATTTCTCAACAAAATCAAAACGGGCATGGAACAGGCCCTGGGAAAGGAGTATGAACTGAGCCTGCACAGGATCACCAAAAACAACGGCCTGATTCTGGATGGTCTGTGCATTTCCAAAGACAAAAATCCGGTAGCTCCTGCTATTTATCTCAATAACTGCTACCATCAGTATCTGGAAGGCTGCTCTTTGGAGGAAATCACTCAGGAGCTTTTGGAACTGTACCGCTCCAATGAGGCTTTGCCCACCATTCATCCGGCCCGGCTTTCCGATTACAGCGCCATGAAATCCCGGACCGCCTGCCGCCTTATAAACACGGCTGCCAATGAAACACTTTTGCAGGATATGCCTCATATTCCATGGAACGATCTTTCCATCGTATTCTACCTGTTTCTTCAGGAAAATGATACCGGTATAATGACTGCCGGAATCCATACCTCTCATCTGAATACCTGGGGTATTTCCCAGGATGAACTCTTTCAGGCTGCCATCTCCAATGTTTCCCAGCTCTTTCCTCCGTCCATTACCAGTATGGACTGTATTTTAGAGGATCTGACAGACTCCGTCCCCGACCTGAACAGACAGGCCATGACCCCTTTCTATGTTCTTTCCAATACCTGCGGAATCAACGGAGCAATCTGTATGCTCTATCCTGATGTTCTTAAACATTTCTCAGAAGGGATTGAACGCGACGTGCTGATTCTTCCCTCCAGTATCCATGAAGTTCTGCTTCTTCCGATGAAGAAGACATTTCTTATGACGAACTCAGCCAAATGGTAGCCCAGATCAATGCCTCCGAGGTTCTGCCTCAGGACCGCCTCTCCAACCAGATCTATCGCTACAGCCGGAGATCTGATTCGATTGAGATCGTATCTTCCTGCATGCTTCCCTCAATTAAAGCATACAAAGGAGCTGCTGTACGAACCCTTTCATCCGTTACAGCAGCCCTCTTTTACCTATCCTTTATACAATCCTTACTGAACCCAGGCTCCCGATCCGTCTACATATCTTCCATCCGGTGTCCAGGTATTTCTAAACATCACTCCGCTTCCGCCCATATAGTACCATCTGCCATTCACAGACTGCCATCCGGTTGTCATAGCGCCGCTTCCATCCAGATAATACCACTGTCCGTTCTGCTCCAGCCATCCTGTCTGCATTACGCCGCTGCTGTTTAAATAATACCATCTGCCGCTTACATACTGCCAGCCCGTCTGCATCTCACCGCTTCCATTGAGATAATACCACTGTCCGTTTACATTCTGCCAGCCGGTTGTAAGAGCACCATTGGAACCAAGATAATACCACTGACGGTCTACCTTCTGCCAGCCAGTAAGCATATATCCGGAACGGTCAAAGAGATACCACACTCCATCGATCTGTTTCCAGCCATCTGCCGGATAACCGCCTGTAGAGTAAGAATACCACCAGCGTCCGCCTTCCTGTACCCAGCGTCCGCTTCCACCGTAAGAACCTGCCTCATCCTCATCTACATACAGGGAAGAAGAATCCTCAGACCACTCGCCTGCCTTGTCATTATAGCTTGCAATAGCTCTCACACGGAAGGTATAATCTCCTTCTTTATTAAAATATCCGGAAAAGTCAAAATACGTATTAGATGTATTGACAGTTGTAACCGTTTTGTCATCTCTTAACAGCTTTACATCATAGCTCTTGGAACCCTCTACCTCGTCCCACTCAGCCGTGCTGTCATTCCAGTCCAGATTATCAGCAGCCTCCAGCTTGCCTCCGATACGGTCCAGCTCTACCGTCACTTCCATATAATCGCCGTCATCATAAATTTTTGCCTTTTTAAACTCAGCGTCACAGCCGCTTATCTTAAAGTGGCTCTTGCTGGTATAGGAAAAACGGTATCCCTCAGAAGCAGAAAGTTCTACCTTTACCTCGGGAACATCTCCTACCGTCCAGACATCCTTATCCTCCAGATTCGTGTACTCTACGGAATCCACATCATATGAATCGTCTCTGGCCCTTACGCTGATATCACCAATATCATCTCCGCTCTCCGGCTCCTTATCATAAGAAAATTCCAAACGCACTGTATCGATCTTCTCCGTGCCCGCATAGACCGGAAATACAGCCATAGCTGACAAAAACGCTGCCATTGCCAGGGAAAACATTTTCTTTGTATACATATACCTCTCCTCCTTATATTTAAGATTCGTTTTGTTTCTTTTGTATGATTTTATTATAAAGGAAAGTTTGGATTTATGCAATTTCATAATTCTTACAAAGAGTTTACAATTCCTTACAGCCCCAACCGGTTCCCAGACTATTCCATATCCAAAAGCAGCTTTTTCACTTCCACCATACGGTCTCTGAGCCGAGCCGCCTCAAAGTTTAACTCGGCTGCTGCCTGACGCATCTTCTTTCCAGTTCCTTTGAAAGCTTTTTAAGTTCCTTCTCATCCATAGATTCCGGATCCTTCGTATCTGCGAAACTGTCATTTTCCACGGCCTTTGAAATGGTGATCAGGTCTCTTACTGCCTTTTTAATGGTTGTAGGCGTAATGCCATGCTCCTCATTATATCTCTGCTGGATCTGACGGCGGCGTTTCGTCTCCTCAATCGCCACCCGCATGGAATCTGTGATGGTATCGGCATACATGATCACATGACCCTCAGAATTCCGTGCCGCACGGCCAATTGTCTGAATAAGTGAGGTTTCTGAACGGAGAAAACCTTCCTTGTCCGCATCCAGAATCGCCACCAGCGTAATCTCCGGTATATCAAGGCCCTCTCTTAAAAGATTAATCCCTACAAGCACGTCAAACACATCCAGGCGCATATCCCGGATGATCTGCGCACGCTCTAAGGTATCAATATCGGAATGGAGATATTTCACCCGAATTCCCACTTCCCGCATATAATCCGTAAGATCCTCTGCCATCCGCTTTGTCAAAGTAGTGATCAGTACCTTATGATGGCCTGCCACCTCCTTGTTCACCTCTGAAATCAGATCGTCAATCTGCCCCTCCACAGGACGGACAAATATTTCCGGATCCAGAAGCCCGGTCGGACGGATGATCTGCTCCACCCGCATCAGCTCATGCTCCTGTTCATAGACAGAGGGCGTAGCTGATACAAACAGCATCTGATCAATCTTGCTTTCAAATTCCGAAAAATTTAAAGGACGGTTGTCCAGGGTAGAAGGAAGGCGGAACCCATAGTCCACCAGCGTCATTTTTCTGGAACGGTCTCCCGCATACATGCCCCGTACCTGAGGCAGAGTGATGTGGGACTCATCTACAATAATGAGAAAGTCTTTGGGGAAATAATCAATCAGGGTACAGGGAGGCTCTCCCGGTGCTGTTCCCGTCAAATGTCTGGAATAATTTTCAATACCAGAACAAAAGCCTGTCTCCCGCATCATTTCCACATCAAAATTCGTGCGTTCGGAAATCCTCTGAGCCTCTAACAGCTTATCCTCACTCTTAAAAAATGATACACGCTCCTTTAATTCCTCTAAAATATGTTCCGTGGCCTCCATCATCTTTTCCTTGGGAACCACATAATGAGATGCCGGAAAAATCGCCACGCCCCAGCTGGGCCTTCACCTCTCCAGTCACGGTATCAATTTCCATGATCCGGTCTACCTCATCCCCAAAAAATTCCACCCGGAAGGCCTGACCGTCTGAGTAGGCCGGATAAATGTCCAGAACATCACCCTTGACCCGAAAGCTTCCCCGCTTAAAGTCCATGTCATTGCGGTCATACTGAATATCGATCAGCTTGCGGATCACATCATCCCGGTCCTTTTCCATCCCCGGTCTCAGTGAAATAACCATCTCCTGATAATCAATGGGACTTCCCAGACCGTGGATACAGAGATGATGTTTCATTCGATTAATTATTATCGCCGCGTCCTGCTGTGGCCTGTTCGATCTCATCGTTGATGGCGGAGTCCTTTTCAATGTAGGTGTCCGTGGAGGGAACGTAGGGCTGGTAGTAGTCATAATGGAGAAAAATATCCACTGCGTTACCCGGAAAATACTTTTGAACTCACCATAGAGCTGTGCTGCTAAGGTCTTATTGTGCGCTATTACCAAAGTCGGCTTATTTAACTGGGCAATCACATTAGCCATGGTAAAGGTCTTTCCGGAACCCGTAACCCCTAGTAAAGTCTGGAATTGATTGCCTTCCTGGAACCCTTTGACCAACGTCTCAATGGCCTGGGGCTGGTCGCCGGTGGGGGCGTATTCGGAATGTAATTTGAAGATTTTGTTCATTTTGCATAAAATCCACCTCCAGATTTCAAAAAAAGGACGCCTATAAGGCAAAAATTCGTCAAGGAACTTTTCATTTTCGTCGTGGCGCTTTCTCAGATTGCGGCAAAATAGGCCCACGACGAATTTTGTTCACAATCTGCTTTTTTTGCAACCTGCCGTACCCATGTAATTCTATATGGACGAAACAGGAACAAACCATATAAAAAGGACTCAGACATTGCACTTTCGTATACCACAAAGCAACGAGTCAAGTGACTGCTTGCAGGCATTTGGCGACTGCCATTGACAGTAGACTCTTTGCGTCTACTATATCACAAGTTCTTTCAAAAGTACAGAAGCAGTGAACATCTGTTCTTTTGCTTTTACGCAGTCTCCGGAAGGAATCCTGTTACATCCACCACAATCTCCAGCAGTTCGTTTTTAAAGAGCTCATTTTCTTCCATATCTGGAAACACCATGTTCATATACTCCTCTATTTCCGGTACTCCATCCGCTATGATCTCTGTTGTCAGCATAAACATCTCTTCCTAACTGTCATTCCACTTTTAAGATACGGTTAATATAATCAATATCCGAATATTTTACGCCATTGATTTCGGATCTGCCAGGACTCCAGATAGCTGTAAAGCTTCTCTTTCTTTGCGAAGGTGCGGTTCCCGGCCTCGTCATACTCATAAGTATAGGTGGCCTTGTCAAACTTCCCCCTGCTCTCCGTGCACTTTATAAGCTGCCCGTTGTCATCATAAATGAAGTTCCGCTCCGTAGTCTCCCACTCCGGGTTCTGGTTCTGCCACGGGTTCGTTCCGATTTCTTTGGAGTTTCGATATATGCCTTTCCTTTAATATCATATCTTTGTGCTGATTCAATCAGAAAAGAATCCTCAAAATAATCCAGATATTTCTTAATGGTAGCGGAAGTGATTCTGGATTTCTTTATCGTCTTGAACGTATTCTTCAGTTTTTCCGGATTGGTCAGCGAACCAATGGCAGAGGAAAGAATATTCAGCAGATCTTCCAATTCCCCAATATTCTTCACTCGGTTACGTTTGGTAATATCTCGAAGATAAATCTCATTGAACAGATTCTGTAATGCAGCTGCCTTATCGTTTGCTCCCTCACGAAGGACAACCAGAGGGATACCGCCGTATAGCATATATTCAGATAATCCCATGTACTTATCACCGTTGTAATCGGTAGCTATATCTTTGGACAGGAGTTTTGCGTTACTTCCAGTCACAAATACATCCATATTATCTTTACGAAGATATCCATTCAAAACAGCCTCAAAACAATCCAGCATCTGAATTTCATCCAACAGCAGATAATATATTCCTTCACCTGCAACTTTGGAACGGATATATGCCATGAACTTTTCAGGGTCAACTCCACGCTTTTCCTTTTCAATCTGAATCAGGCTTTCGCCAATCAGATAAAGATCATCGGCTGAGTCAAAAGCAATGCGAATGATATGGTCAGCATCAACTCCGCTTTCCAATAAGTGATGATAAAACAGATTATTCAGTAAGCATGACTGCTGCATATCTATGATAATATTTCATTAAGAAGTTTTTGATATTTTGTCCCCAAAGATACAATCATCAACTTATACCACGTATCATGTGAAAATTCACCATTTTCGATACACCATATTTTATAATGCAAATCTCTGGTAACGGTATTTTGTTATTATAAGCACTTCCTACCACGCTTTTCCCAATGGCAGATTCCAGTCTACCGCATAGAAGGAGGTCTCCTGTTTCAGCTTCTATACAGGTTTTTCCTCGTCTTGTACTTATCCGGCGAGTTGTTCCAATACTCATATCCTCTCATATAGCTCTCCGCCATATCATCCCATGAGACAAAACGTGCCTGGATCGTTTTTGCGGCTGAGAGCATCTGATCCAGCATTTCTGTCTCCGTATAATACTCTGCCAGATAACACTCTCTCAATACCTGCATGGCCCTGCAGTAATCCCAGCCGTCGATTGCTCCTTCTCCTCCGCGTTTATACGCAAGGAGCATATCCTTAACGAATTCATTATCCTTATACTGCTCCTCGATCTGCTGTTCCGTTCCATTCAGGTATCCCATATAAAAAAGCAATCCCATTTCTTCCTGAAATCCGGAGCGGTGGCCTGAGGTCAAAAGCCAGTTAATAGTAGAATCAGCAGATGCGCGGTCTGTTATCCCCCATGCCATTTCCAGCCTGGTCCTGGCATCACCCGCGTATTTTTCCGGGGTGCTTACAAAATACTCCTGATTCCATCCCGTTTCATTTGCAATGATTGCATACGTCGCATAAAACCATTGCTCTGCCTGCTCCTTTGTAATGGATACCGCCGGGGCTGTTTCCTGCTGCAGCCATGCTCCGCTAGACTGAAACGTATATGATACCCCGTCTATTGTCTGAGTGGTATCATGCAGCATTTCGCCTGTAGGCGCACAGTAATACCATTCTCCATTCGACTCAATCCACCCGGCCTGCATGTAGCCTGATCCATTAAAATAATACCAGTTTCCAGAAATCAGCTCCCAACCGCCGGCTGGATAAGAACCATTATCCTGCTCATACCACCAGCCCGTACTGTCCTGCTTCCACTGTGCACCGTAGACGGGGAGTGAAACGGATAATGCCGTTCCAATTATAATAGCTGCTGTGGTTGCTTTTTTCTTCATAACCGTTCCTTCTTTCGTATATGAAATTGACAACTTTATGGTATCCGATCTTTTCTGCTTTTCGGTCTTATCATTGCGGATATAGCAGATAACCAGAGAAACCAGCACGAAAACTGACATTATCCTGGAAACCTTTATGTACAGAATCTCACTCTGTTTTGCTTCTCTGTATTCTTCCATCAGCGCCTTTGCTTCCTGAGGAATCTCATCTGCATCTTCTATGGGCTTCCCATCCTTTTGGAAATTCCAGTATTTCCAGAGGACGTTTGTGTTCACTTATATATACAGATGAATAGAAAATCTCAAGCAGCACTAAAAAAATAAAAACCAGAATACGTCGTTTGCTCATCTTTTAAATGTCCCCTTTTTAATGCTGGGACGTATCATTTTTCTTTTATGTGGACTTTCGTCACCCTAGCCGTGGGACATCGCCCAGCAAAAATAATCAAAACACTTAGTTTTACGCTGATAAGGAAGTATTCACAACAACTTATAACTAACGCTGACAAACAGGGTGCAAACAGAGAGTTAATCACTTTCAATAGTGGTCGGCTCTCTGTTTTTCTATCTTCACTTTGTTACGCAATAGAACGTCATTTTTGAGGGTAGAAGTATAAAATATCATCTAAACGTTTTACACATTCCCTTCCTATCCTTTCCCTAATCCCCTTGGGGGCAAAAGCGGCAGAGCCGCCGGAACGGAAAAGAACGGAACGGAAAAGGCTTTCAATGGAAATCATAAACAGAGTATTGGAAAATCACTTGTTTCCCCAAAATAGTAATTGCTTCGCTACATTGATTTACGCACCGATAACATAAGGTACACCGTCCGTTTGCTACAATCTTACATTTGGATAATGACAAATTATTCATAGGACACACCAATGCACATTTCCCGCACTTTATACAAGCGTCGGTATCTATCTGTATTTTGTTTGAATATTCTTGTGTTTTATGGTAAAACCAAAGCCGCTGTCCGCCCTGCAATATGGCATAAAAATCCCAAACCGTCTTTAGTTGAGTACCATTTTTCAAATTACACACCGCTGATTTTATGCGTTCTTCTGCTTGTATAACAATTTGCTTATTTTGAGCCGGAGTACACTTTAAGGCTTTTACATCACAAATACAATCCGGCATTTTCAGATGAAGTCCACCCCATACCTGTGCGCCGTATCTCTCGAACAATCTTGCAGATACGCCCGCACCATCGCCGCTAAACAGTCCCATTGTTGCAATAATGAAAACACGTTTTCCTTTCCATATATCAGAATTTTCGCAGATAAAATCCCGTACAATTTTAGGCAAATTACTGTAATAGATTGGATAAGCAAAAATAATGTCTTTATGATATGTAACTTTTTCCATTGTACCTGTATCTTCTAAAGGGGTTATTTCAATATTCCTATCATATAGAGCAACAAAGTTTTCTAAACAATATTTTGTATTTCCTGTTCCGCTAAAATAAATCCCTATCATATTTTTTCTCCCGTATTATCTAAAAAGGAAAGTTGAAAAACGTCCATAAAATCAATGACCTTCTCTCTCCAATCATTATCATAATTTACATTATTCATGGTGGCTAATGAAGTAACGCCATGTATAAAAGCCCAAATGGTTATGATAATATCATTTTGCTTTTCTTCCGAATAGTGCGTCTGCCCTAATAATTTACTTACAATATTTTTATAGATAATATAAGGTTTATAGTTTTGGTCGTCTGGTATTGATAACGATAAGTCAATTTTTATATTGGATTGAGAATATAAAAATTGAAAATAAGCAGGGTTCTCTACAAAGAAAGATACATAGGCTATCCCCATATCTTTCAATATTTCTGCGACATTATTATTCTTTTGAACGGTACTTTCTAATTGTTTAGAAAATCTATCTGTGATAAATAATTGCATTGCTTCAAGCAGTTCTTCTTTATTTTGAAAATGGCTGTAAGGGGCAGCATGGCTGACCCCACACGCCGCAGCTACCTTTCTCAAAGAAAAAGCATTTACTCCCTCTGTACTTACAAGCTGAATACCTGCTTCGATTAAAGCGTTTCGCAAGTCTTTATGATGATAAGTCTGTCGTTTCTGTGCCATGCTAAGTCCTCCAATCTTTACACTGTCTATATTATAAAACCTAAACTTTACAGTGTCAAGTTTGAGGAGGATTTTAAGTTGTGATACTTGAAATTATTTTTTCCTAAACGGTTATTTATTTGGCATTTCAGAAACTTTTCCGTAATAAGAGATAAGAAAAACTTTTTCAAAATTTTCTCTCAAAACTTCGGCAAAATCGCTCTGCTCGGTGTTGTAGGTAGTGAGAGGAAAATCAGAGGGTTTGGGATACTTCCAACAAGCAAAATGGGGCATTTTCGGAAAAGAGTACTCTTTTTCTATGCTTGCTACGAAACTTATCACATTACAAATCAAAGAAAGGACGGGAAAGGAATGGAACGGAAACAAGAACAAGATACAACAGATGATAGGCAGAAACAGGGAAATCCGGCAGATGAAACAGTGATTTATAAAATCGGCGGCACATACTTTGAAGTGTCTACCTCATGCGGCGGCTCTGAATCTCTTTTGAGAAGATGAAGCGGCTTATAAAATCAGAAAATCTCAAAGCGCCTACTGACAAAGGAAAAGAAGTCCGCTATAATGAAGACAGCAACCTGTCTGTCGGGCGTTCATTACAGGAGGAATGAACATGACAGCAAATACATATAAGCCCGAACAGATAACCGCATTATATGCCCGTTTAAGCCAAGAGGACGCATTGGACGGCGACAGCAACAGCATTGTTAATCAAGAAAGCAATTTTGTCAAAATACGCTTCGGATAACGGCTTTACCAATCCGGTATTTTTCATTGATGACGGCATTTCCGGTGTAACCTTTTGACCGCCCGAATTTTAACCGCATGATTACAGAGATTGAAGCCGGAAATGTAGCGACAGTCATTGTCAAGGATATGTCCCGCTTGGGGCATGATTATCTGAAAGTCGGCTATTATACGGAAATCTTTTTCGTGGAAAGAGATGTTCGCTATATCGCTATCAATGACGGCGTGGACAGCGCAAAGGGCGACAATGATTTTACCCCGTTCCGAAATCTGTTTAACGATTTTTACGCCAAAGATACCAGTAAAAAAGTACGGGCAATCAAGAAAGCGCAGGGCATGGCAGGGGAGCATCTGACAAAGCCGCCCTACGGCTATAAAGTAGACCCCAACGACAAAAAGAAATGGATTGTGGACGAAGAAGCCGCCGCTGTGGTAAAGCGGAATTTTTGATTTATGCGTTGCAGGAAAAGGACCTATGCAAATAGCGAAAATTTTGAAAGCTGACAAAGTGCTGACAACACGCGCTCATTATGCAAAGCAGAAAGGAAAATCACTTCCCGATAATCCGTACAGTTGGAATGAAAGTACGATTGTAGCAGTTTTGGAGCGTATGGACTACTGCGGGCATACGGTAAACTTCAAAAGCTATTCAAAGTTCCACAAGCTGAAAAAGCGGATTCCTACCACAAAGGAACAGCAGGCTATTTTCCGCAATACACATGACGCAATCGTTGAGGAAGCTGTCTTTGAACGGGTGCAGGAATTGAGAGCGAACAAACGCCGCCCCACAAAGGCAGAGCGACAGGGAATGTTTTCCGGCTTGGTATTCTGTGCGGATTGTGGAAGTAAACTGCACTTCGCTACCTGCAAAAGTTTTGACGGCTCACAAGACAACTACCGCTGTGCAAGATACAAAAGCAATACAGGAGATTGTACGGCGCACTTCATCAGAGAGGAAGTCTTACGGAAAATCGTTCTCAATCGGATATTTGCCGTAACTGCCATGTTCTATGATGATATTACCGCATTTATGGAACTGATACGGCAACAGCGGTTTGATGAAGCAGAAAAGGACATGAAACGCAAGCGGCGTGAGGTACGAACAGGCAAGAAAACGGATTGCAGAACTTGACCGGATTTTCAAGCGGATTTATGAGGACGACATCAACGGCACAATCAGCCATGAGCGATTTTTGAAGCTGTCCGCAGAGTATGAAACTGAGCAAGAAAGAACTGACGGAAAAGGTAAATGCAGAACAACAGGAAGTCGATACCTACGAACAGAATAAAAGCGACTTCGACAGCTTCGCTACCGTTATCCGCAAGTATGTGGGGATAACAGAATTAACGCCTGTTATCGTCAATGAGTTTATAAAGAAAATCGTTGTCCATGCGCCGGAGAAGATAGACGGCAAGCGTTTTCAGAAAGTGGATATTATCTTTAACTTCGTGGGAGAAATTCATTTGCCGACTGACCCGCAGACAGAACAGAAAAAAACCGATAAACAGGAAAAGACGGCATAGCCCTTAAACGGGGCTATACCGCCTAATTGAAAAATATACTTCCTTGTAACCGAAAACCCTTCTTTTACGTTGTTTAGGACAAAGCCGGTCATTCCAACGATTTGCACATTGTGGAAAATAACCCCCGTTCTTTCCCCGTCTGGCATATACATTTTCTCTTCCCCAAAACATCGAAATGATATTGTCAATATTGGTTTACACTTTTTTCTCAAGAATGTTCGACCTTATGCTGCCTCCTGTAGCGAAGCATAGTATTGTTGTCGCTTAACCATTGGAGGTAGTCCACCATTAGCAGAGCAGATCCTCCGATTATTCCAGTAGCTGATGAAGTATCTCCAGATGAGCGTCTTTAACTGCTCTACGGTCATTGAGGTAGGATCGTAACGACCATAAAGTAATTCCTCTTTGCGTGCGCCCACATGCTTTCGCATCTGGCATTATCATGGCATCTGCCACCGGCACTGTTCATGCTTTGAACAATGCCATATCTGTTGATAGCTTTACGATATAGCTCACTGGTATACTGGGTTCCCCTGTCACTGTGAAGAATAGCTCCACGGAGCATCGGGTAAGCTTTGCAAGCATTCTCTAAGGTTTGTTCGCATAGGGTAGCTCTCATATTTGTATCCATAGCAAGTCACAATACTGCTAAATCATAGCAGTCAAAGATAGCTGAAACATAGAGCTTCCCGTCAGAAGCCTTTATTTCAGTCATATCGGTCATGCACTTTTCAAGAGGCTTTTCAGCAGCGAAGTCACGCTTGATTAAATCGTCGGATTTACTGGCTTCTCTATCAGCTTTGGTAATAGCATTCGGCTTACGTTTTGGTTTATGATTAAGACCAATTTCTGCCATGACACGATAAACAGTTCTCTCACCGGGAATATGTACTCCCTCAGGCTGTTTGAGCTGTAAGGCCTGATACATACGGATTCTTCCATAAGTGTCATTGCATTCATCTTCGCTGCAAATATCAAGCATTGCATCTGCCAGTGCCTGATATTTCCAAAGGTATCTTTGCTTTTAGGAATTTGTTGAATGCCTGCCTTGAAACATGAAGCACTTTGCAATAAAAAGAAATTTTACCCTTAATCCGGCCGTCATCCGTTTTGATTGCAATAAACATTAATCTCTGTTTTTTGCTGACTTCCGACGGCTGGCTGCGAAAAAAGCACTTGCTTCCTCAAGGAATTCGTTTTCTTCTTTTAGCGACGAATTTCCTTATCCTGCTCTTTACACGCTTTCTGAGTTCAATAAGCTCATCGTTGAGGGATAAAGCATTCTTGGGCGTATGAACTGCTTCATTTGCACTGAGACGCCCTCTTTGAAGGCTTTTATCCAAGTGTACATAGTACCCTTTGGAATCCCTAATTCCTGAGCAGCTTTATGACCGCCGATTTCCTGGGCAAGCTTTACCGCCTGTGCTTTAAATTCATTGTCATAAGATTTTTGATTCTGTGCCATAGGTTTTTCTCCTGTTCTCGTATTGATTATGATTATATATCAAAATCCTTGAGAATAGGGTGTCAACTTTATTTATACACCATCATTTGATCCAGGTCATATTCTTCTGCACTTTCTATTTTTTCTTCAAAAGGATTCACCTCTTCATATGAAATGCCTGCTTTCTTCAATTTATCTTTTAATATCTTGTTCTCATATTCAAGCAACCTAACCATTTTTCTCAATGAATCAGCATCATATGCTTCTATGTTCAAACCTTCCACCTACAATTCTTATTATCTCGTAATGTAACCCTCATTTTTGTCCTTTATTTCAGTACTTGTTCCAACTATTTTCAATACCCGTATTGACGCATTTCTCTGTCAATCGTATAATTAAGTTAGATACAGAGCATTTCTGTTATCAAAATATTGCCCGCCCACCATTGGCGACTTATAAATGATTGGCTCGAAAATATTGTTCGCTTACCGGAAGCGTCTAATAAATGTCCGGCTTGAAAATTATTTAGAAATTATTTTCTGTTTTTCGATATTGTGTTTTTATCACACATTGCATATACTATAAATACACAAAAAAGCCAGAAAAAGAGGAGTATGGCTACTTCAAGTATTACTCATAATTTTGTCGTATCCAATCCAAATAGCGTAAAGCGTTTTGTCGCAATTGACGAAGCCGACCGTGACCGCACACCAAAGCAGACACTTCCCGGACGTCAGTTAACGAACCCACAGGAAATCTTAGCTTTAATGTCAAAAAGGAAGAAAAAACATGTCTGATAAATATTTTACCGTTAATATTCGGGCATATTTGGATAAAGACGAACGACATATATCGGAGAGGAAAGTCTTTACGACTTACTCTCCGATTTTTCTTGTCCCAAAAATCCCGATGTGGAATACTTTTTATTACATAATGCGATTGAGTTTACCAAAAAAGATCAATCTATCACTTATCTGGTATTTGATGCTGAAGATGCTTCACTGGTTGGTTATTTTTCACTTACAGTAAAACCCATCTCTGTCCGTGCTTCAAATATCAGCAAGACAATGGCAAAAACTGTCCGTGTCAGTATTTTGGATGAAGAAACACAATCCTATACTACCGCAGCTTACCTGATCGCCCAGTTGGGAAAGAACTATTCTCTTCCAAAGAATAAACGAATCCCTGGAAATATTCTACTGGGATTTGCACTGGAAACCATATCCAGTTTCAAATATTCCGTAGGCGGCGTTATGGAGTTTCTTGAATGCGAAGATAATGAATTTCTTCTGAGCTTTTATACACAGAATCATTTCAAGCCATTTGATACTCGTATTACCGCTTCCCAGAATAATGAGCCACACACTCTGCATCAGCTTTTAAAATTTATTTGATTTAAAAATACATGAAAAAAGCGACAGTATGATTTACATTTTGTATTTCAGAAAACTGCCGCTTCTTCTTTTTCTTGCTTATTCTGTTTTCTTCCTCCAACTCCGGAGGACTTCATCGCCGTACTTATCAATCATCCGTACCAGAAAATCAATGCACCGCTCAAATTCAATATTCTGTTGCATAAGCTCCTCCCGTCATTGTTTTGATCTGAGCTTATTTTACAGAACCTGCCGAAAAACCACATTGAATAGAAATTGATTGTAAATTGACACAATCAATTTAAAAATATCTGTATTTTCTTGAATCGAATGTATGTTCGTGTTATGATGGATATACTTAATCTTAACTACGAAAGGGGAATTTCTATTGAATCGATGCGATTTTTCTTCTATTAGCACTTGCTTAAAAAATCATATCAGTGAAAGTAATCAAATGAGTCAGCCTGATTTTTTATACGAATTATTTGAAGATTTTATGGATGATCCGGCAAATCAGGATTTTTCAATGGACAACTGTCTGGTTTGCCGCTGGATGACTGGTCAGGCTAAAATCAGTCCTAAAATATCCGCTTACTATTCCAAGCCATCCAATCAGGAAAAATTAGCTCATACTATCCATCAGAATCTTCTTCCACTGATGTCTGACTGTAATATGGCTATACAGGATATTTACACTTTATTCATTCAGGATGACAGCATCTCAGATGCGAAAAAGAAAAATCTGACTCCCTTATCTTCGGCCGCCACTTTCAAAATCCGATGCGTCCTCTTTTGTGATTCGTCCAGAAGCCCCCTGCAGTCAGAATGTTCCGTCTAATGCCCGTCCCAGGTTATTACAGTAAACCTGACCGCAAATATCTGCCTCATAACTTTCACTTCCCATCCAAAGCTGTGGCCGTTCCCATAGTACAGCTTGCTTGTTCCTTTATTGATGAACTTCGCATTATATGCAATCAGGTTGTCTTTCGACTGCCGAAAAATCTGATCCAAAACGGTAACTGGAATCAGCCCGCACTGGATCAGTTCATGAAACACATTGCCAGCCATATATCCACCATAGAAAATCGCACAGAGCCGTACAACTGCTCCCCATTTCTGCAATCATCCGCTTGGATCTTATCATCGAGTAAATAAAAGCGGCTGAGGGCGTGACAAAAGGAATGAAGCCACAAAATCAGATGACATGGGATAGAGAGCCATAAACAGTATCCGTAAGCCGGCTGGCCAATGCTTGATTTCTTATGCTATGAAAAATCGAAATTCACGCTTTATTCACCGTAAAAAGCGTAATTATTCTCCTAAAACTCGTTGTAATTTTTTGTAATTATACATTATACTATATTTGCATTATAAGGACGAAGGTGTGTATATGTACCGAATTGCTATTGAAAAGCTATTAAAATGGAAACAAAGCAAATGCCGTAAGCCTTTGATGATCGAAGGGGCACGTCAAGTCGGTAAGACCTGGCTTATGAAAGAGTTTGGCCGACAGGCATATGCGGATACCGTATATATCAATATAATGGAAGTTTTAGAAGAAAAACCTATCCCTTTCAAGTAAATCAGGATAATCCGAAAATATTCTTTATAGAAAATCAGCGGATAATAATGCAGGAAACAACGTGGTTTGTTATAGGCAGTGTAGTCCTGATTTTAAGTTTCCTGTCAGGACTGCTCTCGCATTTTACGGGGGATTAGAACATTGAAGAAAATTTGAATACAGCAAGGAGGGAAACGTATGGCAGGTTATATTTGTGCCCTTGCAATCAGCTTGTTTGCAGTTATAACAGGGATCATTTTCATGATTTATCCGCTGTATCACAAACATGTCTGCAACGAACCGGCAACGGCAAACGTAATTGATATTCATATGGAGTGGAGGGATGATCACTGGCACTCCTATCCAGTATTTCAATATCAGGCCGATGGAACAAACGGTCATAATACAGCACAATGTCAGCCCCACCTCCTATGAGATTGGGGATCAGGTCGAACTGCGGTATAACCAGAAAAACCCAGAGCAGTATTACATTCCCCATGCGTCCGGTGGAATTGATGTTCCTGTTTGGCGGGTTGTTTTTCTTTTGATAGGGTTTGGCTTTACCGCACTGATCATAAAGGTATGGCTGCTTCCGCTGATTTTGAGAATTTAAACTAATGTAAGATCAGACAAAACAGTTCACTTTAAAAAAACAGCAACCATTTGTCAACCGCTCAAAAAGGGTTGACAAATGGTTGACAAATCGACAATTATGTATTGCAGCTTCCCCTGTAAATACTTATTTTACGTGGGAAAGGAGGCACACAGTTTCTATCCCGCTCGTAAATGGAAACATATCCACGCAGCACACCTTTTCAACCTTATATCCGCCCTCCTGAAGAGGCACCAGATCTCTGGCCAGGCTGGTAGGTTTGCAGCTGATAAAAACCATCCGATCTACCCCAAATTCAATGATCTTTCCAATAGCCTTTGGGTGAATGCCATCCCTTGGCGGATCCAGGATAATAATATCCGGGCGGTCGGTAAGTTCATCAATAACCTTTAATACATCTCCTGCAATAAATTCACAGTTTTCCAGACCATTGAACGCCGCATTTTTCTGGCAGCTTCCACTGCCTCCTCCACGATCTCCACACCTACTACCTTGTCAGCCACCGGTGATGTGATCTGGGCAATGGTTCCGGTTCCGCTGTAGAGGTCAAATACTACCTTGTCCTTTGTCTCTCCTATGTAGCTTCTGGCTGTTTCATAGAGAACCTCGGCCCCCAGTGAGTTGGTCTGGAAGAAGGAAAAGGGGCTGATGCGGAAGGTAAGGCCCAAAAGCTCCTCATAAAAATAGTCCTTTCCATAAAGTACCTGTGTTTCATCGCTCTGAACCACATCTGCCAGACTGTCATTGCGGATATGGAGAATCCCTGCAAAGCTTCCCTCTAAAGGCAGTTCCTTAAGCGCCTCCATCCATCCTTTTAACAGTTCCTGCTCCTGAGCCCGTCCGTCTCCCTGAGTATCCCCGGCAAAAACCTCTGTCTGGCCTGAGGTTACAAGAGCGGTAAGGATTTCTCCTGTTTTTACAGCCCTGCGCACCAGCAGATGACGCAGATAACCTGTGTGCTGCAGCTTTCTGTAATATCCGATCTTTCGACTGGAAAAATATTCCAGAGTCGCCTCCAGAATCTGGCAGAAATCAGGATGTACGATTCGACACTCTGGTGTAGTCACAATATCATAAAAGCTTCCTCTGCGGTGCATTCCAAGAGCCAGAGGCCCATCCTTATACTCATCCCCAAAGGAAAATTCCATCTTGTTGCGGTAGCCTTCGTATATGGGACTTCCCTTAATTCCCTGAAATTCGTAGGAATCACAGACCTCATCAATCAGCCCCTTTACCTGCTCTGCCTTAATCTTTAGCTGCTCCTCATAGGGAAGCCCCTGATACAGGCAGCCGCCGCAGATGCCGCCATGGGGACAGGCCCTATCCGGCTGCTCAATCGGTGAGTGCTCCACCACCTCCAACAGGCGGCCTTCACACTTTCCCTTTCTTTTTTTATTGATCACAAAACGAACCTTCTGACCGGGAACTGCATTCTTTACAATGACCCGCTCTCCATCCACATGAAGAATCCCTTTATTTGGAAAATCAATTTTTTCTACAACTGCTTCGCAGATATCTCCCTTTTTCAATACGTTTACTCCTTACTTCTTATGTCTGTTTCAAAGAAACAGCCGGAAACGGATCCGGCTCTTTTCGCCTTTTGTTCCCGGCTGTTACGCGCTGTTTGGAGGATAATTATGCTTCCTGATCCTCTTCTTTTTCTTCCTTCTTTTCCTCTGCCTTCTTTACAGACTCCTCATCCTCGAAGAAATCATCGTCGAAATCGTCGTCGAAATCATCCTCAAAATCTTCCAGATAATCAGGTGTAAAGAAACGGTATACGGCATAGGCAATACCGGCTACGGCAGCTACAGCTCCGATAATAGCCAGAATCCAGAGAATGCAGTTTCTCTTTTTTTCATCCTCTTCTCTTTTGTGCATCAGTTCGTTGATCCGGCTGGTATTCATCAGCTCCTCTACACGGCTTAATGCTTCTTTTCCCATGGCATCCAGTCTGTCTCTGTCAAAACGATTCATGGCATATCCGTCCTTTCTTGCAATAACGGGAAGCCGGGATTTGGAACGGTTCATCCGCACGCAACCCCATTTTAGCTGCCCGGCGCTTCGCTATAACTTATTATAGCATGGAATCATTGTTTTTACTATCCCATTTCTTTTCAGTTTTTCCAATTTTCTGCCAGATATCTGAACATTTATATTTTTTTCAGCTTTGCAAAGCAGGCCATCATTTTTCTCTGACCACCTGTATCAAATTCTACTGTCACCTCGTAATCTCTGGCTCCGTCCACAATTTCCTTTACTGTGCCGTCTCCGAACCGGTCGTGGTGAACCCGGTCGCCCTCTTTATAATCCAGTGACGCTGCCTTTTGAACTGTAAATGACTTTCCAAAGCCGGGGTTCGTCCCAAAGCTCTGACCGCTGCCAAGGCCGCCTTTACCACCTTTTAAAGCCCGCATTTGCCGTTCCAAAACCTGTCGTTTTGAAGCATAGGCATTGTACCCCTTTCCAAAGGTGCTTACCGTGCCGCTTCCCGGCTGATTCCAGGGAAGTCCCTCTTCTCCAGCTCCAAATCGTCCTGACGCTCCGCCAAAACTATCTGCCCCTCTCGCACTTCCAAGCACCGGCTCCAGCCTCTCCTCCTTAAGAAGCTCTGCCGGGATTTCCTCCACAAAACGGCTGGGTTTACAGTAGCGCGTTTCTCCGTGGGTCATCCGCTTTCTGGCCGCAGTAATCACAAGCTCCTTTTTGGCTCTGGTAATCCCCACATAGCACAGCCTCCGCTCTTCCTCCATATCCGTGGGGTCATCCGAAGAAACGGCCATCATTCCCGGAAACAGTCCGTCCTCCATACCTGCCAGATATACTTTGGGAAACTCCAGTCCCTTGGCGCTGTGAAGGGTCATAAGCGTTACCCTGTCTTCTGAGGAATCTACATTATCAATGTCAGCCACCAGAGCTACCTGCTCTAAAAATTCATCCAGAGAAGGATGCTGTGAATCCTCCTCATAGGCGGCTGCCTTATTGATCAGCTCCTGGATATTTTCCATACGGGTCTCCGCTTCAATCTCACCCTCTGCCTTCAGCTCCTCCTCATATCCCGTTTCCTCCAGAATCGCCTCAATCAGATCCTGAATGGAATATTCTTCCGACTGGGCCATTGCCCGAAAGCACTCCATCTGAGAAATAAAACGACCGATTTCTCAACTGCTTTTCCAAGCCCCGGCACCATTCTCGCTTCCCTAAGAGCACTGTAAAGGCTCATGCCATGTTCTGAGGCAAACATCGTCACCCTTCCCATGGATGTTGCCCGAATTCCTCTTCGGCACATTAATAATTCTCAGAACGGAAAGATCGTCTACACCATTGGCAACCGTCTTTAAATAAGCCAGAATATCCTTGATTTCCTTTCTCTGGTAGAAATTCACGCCTCCCACCAGCCGGTATGGCACATTGTAAAAAATACACCTCTCCTCTAACAGACGGGACTGGGCATTGGTACGGTAAAGTACCGCCTGATCCCGATAGGAAAACTCACTGTCTCTGATCTGACGGGCAATATAATCCGCCTCATCCCTTGCATCATCAAACTGTTTAAACAGGATCTCATCTCCTGTTCCGTTGGCTGTCCACAGGGATTTTTCCTTTCTTCCTCTGTTGTGGCGGATCACACCGTTAGCCGCATCCAGAATATTCTGGGTAGACCGGTAATTTGCTCCAGCTTAATCACTCTGGCGCCGGGAAATGTCTGCTCAAAGCTTAAAATATTTTCAATATCCGCCCCTCTGAACCGGTAAATGGACTGGTCATCATCACCTACCACACACAGATTCCCATATTTGGATGCCAGAAGGCTGATCAGCTTAAACTGAGCCGTATTGGTATCCTGATACTCATCTACCATAATATATCGGAACCGTTCCTGGTAGTAATCCAGAATCTGGCTGTCATTTTGAAATAACTCCACTGTTTTTACAATCAGATCATCAAAATCCAGAGCATTGTTCTTTTTCAGCTGATTCTGATATTCCCTGTAAATCTCCCCTACCTTTTTCTGGCGGAAATCCTGTCCTGCATTCAGAAGAAATTCTCCGGAGAGATCAGCTTATCCTTGGCAGAGGAAATAATTCCCAGTACCGAACGTTCCTTATACTGCTTTGTATCAATATCCAGCGTCTTAAACACCTGCTTCATCAGCGTCTTCTGGTCGTCGCTGTCATAGATGGAAAAGCTGGTGGTATATCCCAGATGTTCAATATAGCGCCGCATAATCCTCACACAGGTAGAATGAAAGGTGCTGACCCAGATGCTTTCCGCTCCAAAGCCCACCAGAGAATCCACTCTCTCCCGCATCTCTCCCGCCGCCTTATTCGTAAAGGTAATAGCCAGGATATTCCAGGGATTGACCTCTTTTTCCTCGAT
>SCPP01000067.1_pt1 | contig 26979 bp, 27 predicted proteins | sample 6106811 | NCBI WGS metagenome assembly SCPP01 (sample SAMN10720449, study PRJNA508395) | human gut metagenome | isolation source: Participant 2 stool, 15 month | host: Homo sapiens | collected 2018
TTGGAAGTCTGAAAATTTTATCTTTTAAATTATAGCCCTGCGAGAGTGTAGATGAATAAATTGAAGCATCTCTTGCAGGGCTTTTATAACCTTCTCTAGATGGAATGAGTATGAAAATGGTTGCCGTTGCAACTTGTTACATGGGTATAAAATGATAACTTCAATTATTTTTTTTCGATGAAATGGCTTGTTTTTGAAAAACGGAGTAGAAAAACACTTGAAAAAAGCATTAATATATAAGGAAAGGAAGATGAACTTAGATTACACTTAAGGAGAACATCTTTTCGGATATGATATAAAAGAATTAAAAGCCCTATGACGAACATGGCTTTTACCTCTTTATTATTTATATATATTTTTATTTCAACAAATCGGGTCTTAGCCGCTGTGTCCTTTCTAATGACTGCTGAAGTTCCCATTCTTTAATCTTTGCCTCGTGTCGGATAACAACACATCGGGAACTTGCCATCCTTTGTATTCTGCAGGACGAGTGTATACAGGAGCAGCTAACAGATTGTCTTGAAAAGAATCGGACAATGCCGATTGTTCGTCAGAAATGACCCCGGGAATAATACGAACTACGGCATCGGCAATAACGGCGGCAGCCAACTCCCCACCTGTCAAAACATAATCACCGATACTGATTTCTTTCGTAATGAAATCTTCACGTATTCTATAGTCTATACCCTTATAATGGCCACATAGAATGATTAAATTCTTTGCGAGTGAAAGTGAGTTGGCCATCGGCTGGTTAAACTGCTCTCCATCTGGAGATGTAAATATTATTTCGTCATACTCGCGTTCTGCTTTCAAAGCTGAGATGCATCGGTCTATCGGTTCAATCTTCATCACCATACCGGCAAATCCACCGAAGGGATAATCGTCTACTTTGCGATAACGGTCGTATGCATAATCACGCAGGTTATGTATATGCATTTCTGCAATTCCTTTTTTCTGCGCACGGCTCATGATAGAGCAGTTAAAGAAGCCTTCCAGCATCTCGGGTAAAACGGTAATGATGTCTATTCTCATATTCGGTTATTTTTTGCAAAAGTAGCAAATTCCTCTTTGTCGGAAGGTGTTTTTCATTCAAAAAATAGCTATTTTTGCGGGAAAACTACCTTTTATATATGACAGAAATAGAAAGAATAGACCAATTGCGCGAGGAGCTTCATCGACATAACTATAATTATTATGTATTGAATGCGCCTGAGATTACAGACCAGGAGTTTGACAAGCTGATGCGTGAACTTCAGGATCTGGAAGAAAAACATCCGGAACATAGAGATGAGAACTCGCCCAGTATGCGTGTGGGAAGTGATATAAACAAAAATTTCACGCAGGTGGTACATAAATATCCTATGCTTTCATTGGCTAACACCTATTCGGAAACGGAAGTAACCGAGTTTTATGACAGGGTAAAGAAGTCTCTGAACGAGGATTTTGAAATTTGTTGTGAAATGAAGTATGATGGAACTTCCATCTCTCTGACTTATGAGAACGGAAAACTAGTGCGCGCCGTGACGCGTGGCGATGGTGTGCAGGGAGATGATGTGACAGGCAATGTAAAGACCATCCGCAGTATCCCTTTGGTGCTGCATGGAAAGGGGTATCCTGAAACATTTGAAATTCGTGGGAGATTTTGATGCCTTGGGTGGTGTTTGAGGAATTGAACAAAGAACGGAAGCCCGCGAAGAACCGTTGTTCGCCAATCCCCGCAACGCGGCTTCGGGAACATTGAAGTTGCAGAATTCTGCTATTGTGGCATCTCGCAAGCTGGATGCCTACCTTTATTATTTACTTGGAGATAATTTGCCGTGCGACGGTCATTATGAAAATCTGAAAGAAGCTGAGAAATGGGGATTTAAAATTTCCGATCTCACTCGCAAATGCAAAACATTGCAGGAAGTTTTTGATTTTATCAAATACTGGGATGTGGAGCGTAAGAATCTGCCTGTAGCTACGGATGGAATAGTATTGAAAGTGAATTCTTTGCGACAGCAGCGTAATTTGGGTTTTACGGCAAAATCACCCCGATGGGCCATTGCATACAAGTTTCAAGCCGAACAGGCACTTACCCGCTTGAACAAGGTGACCTATCAAGTGGGGAGAACAGGTGCTGTGACTCCGGTGGCCAATCTGGATCCTATACAGTTGTCCGGAACCGTGGTAAAGCGTGCTTCGCTCCATAATGCCGACATCATAGAAGGGTTGGATTTGCATATTGGTGATATGGTATATGTAGAAAAAGGCGGTGAGATTATTCCAAAGATTGTAGGTGTGGACAAAGACGCCCGTATTATGATAGGTGACAAAGTAAAGTTTATTACTCATTGTCCCGAGTGTGGCAGTAAATTGGTACGCTATGAAGGTGAAGCTGCTTATTATTGTACCAATGATGCCGCTTGCCCCCCACAGATCAAGGGAAAAATAGAACATTTTATCAGCCGTAGAGCTATGAATATTGATGGTCTCGGTCCGGAAACGGTAGATCAGTTTTACCAGGAAGGATTGATACGTGATGTTGCCGATCTGTATACTTTAAAAACATCGGATATCATCAACCTAGAACGTATGGGAGAAAAATCTGCCGAGAATATAATAAAAGGTATAGAGCAGTCCAAAGAAGTGCCGTTCGAAAGGGTACTCTTTGCATTGGGCATCCGTTTTGTGGGTGAAACTGTGGCGAAGAAGGTGGCAAAATCCTTTAAGTCGATGGATGCTTTGGCAGACGCGAGTTTGGATAATTTGATTCATGTCGATGAAATCGGAGAAAAAATAGCGCAGAGTATCTTGTTGTATTTTGCTAATCCGAAGAATCGTGACATTATAGAGCGTCTTCGTGTGGCGGGTGTGAGACTGGAAGCCGATGAGGAGGATACTTCGGAACACACTGACAAACTGGCAGGGAAATCTATCGTGATCAGTGGGGTTTTCGCCCATCATTCGCGTGACGAATATAAGGAGTTAATTGAAAAGCATGGCGGTAAGAATGTGGGAAGTATTTCGTCCAAGACCAGCTTTATTCTGGCAGGTGACAATATGGGGCCCAGTAAACTGGAGAAAGCGCAGAAACTGGGTGTGACCATTGTGAGCGAAGAGGAGTTTCTGCAAATGATAGAGTGACTTTTTAGCGAGTATAAAGTAAAAATAGTGTGATTTTTATCGCTAAAATAGAAAATATTCGTACTTTTGTAGGCTATTAAATAAGAATTTATAATTCATTTATGATACAGACAAGATTAAAAGGCATGGGAGTAGCGTTGATTACTCCTTTCAAGGAAGATGACAGCGTTGATTATGATGCGTTACTTCGTCTGGTTGATTACCATCTTCAAAATGGAACAGACTTTTTATGCGTGTTGGGAACCACGGCTGAAACCCCGACTTTGACTAAAGAAGAAAAAGACAAGATAAAACGTTTGATAATCGAAAGAGTGAATGGACGTATTCCTATTCTGCTGGGGGTTAGCAGTAACTGTACCCGTGCTGTTGTGGAAACGCTGAAAAATGATGATATGACAGGAGTTGATGCCGTGCTTGTTGCTGTACCTTATTATAACAAACCTTCTCAGGAAGGTATTTACCAACACTATAAAGCGATTGCTGAAGCAACGGATCTTCCTGTGGTTCTTTATAATGTGCCGGGACGTACTGGTGTGAACATGACTGCTGAGACCACCTTGCGTTTGGCACGTGATTTCAAGAATATTATCGCTATCAAGGAGGCATCGGGTAATATTACTCAGATGGATGATATCATCAAGAATAAACCGGCTAATTTTGATGTGATTTCGGGTGATGATGGTATTACATTTCCTTTGATTACTTTGGGTGCTGTAGGGGTTATTTCGGTTATCGGTAATGCATTTCCGCGTGAATTCAGCCGTATGACCCGTTTGGCATTACAGGGTGATTTTGCAAATGCATTGACTATTCATCATAAGTTTACGGAATTATTCAGCCTGTTGTTCGTAGATGGTAACCCTGCTGGGGTGAAGGCTATGTTGAATGTAATGGGGCTGATTGAAAACAAATTGCGTTTGCCGCTTGTACCGACTCGTATCACAACATTTGAAAAGATGCGTGCTATTTTGAATGAATTGAAAATAAAATGCTGATAAAGGAATCTTTTTAATTAGATAAGACTGGTGCTTCTCATATAAAAAACACCAGTCTTTTTTTATGCCTGCCTGTTCATTCTTTGATATATATGTTATACCTGTAAGATTCTATATCTTTCACGCATAACATTACTAATCTTTCACCTGATACATTAGTAACATGTTACCCGACACGTTACTAACCTGTCGGTCTGTATTATGTTAGTAACCTTTGAAACGTCTTGTCTTTAAAAAACAAGTGCTTGTTTTAACTAACTAATTCTCCCAAGTTTGAAAACTGAGCCTCCGTTTTCAAACTGAGCCATCCTAATTCTGGACTGACTCAAGAAAATACAAAAAAGACTATCTTTTCAGATAGTCTTTTTTGTGATCGCGACAGGATTCAAACCTGTAACCGGCTGATCCGTAGTCAGCTACTCTATTCAGTTGAGCTACGCGACCGTTGTTTAATATTTTAGTAGTGACCGCGACAGGATTCAAACCTGTAACCGGCTGATCCGTAGTCAGCTACTCTATTCAGTTGAGCTACGCGGCCATTGTAAAACTAATCGAACTTTTTGGTAGTGACCGCGACAGGATTCAAACCTGTAACCGGCTGATCCGTAGTCAGCTACTCTATTCAGTTGAGCTACGCGGCCATTGTTTATTGTTCTTTCGTTTTAACGGGTGCAAAGATACGGACTTTTTTTGAAAATGCAAGCGTTTTACTAAACTTTTTTCTAAAAATTATTCGACGAAACGGGAATTAAACAGCTGCCAGCCTAGTGTTAAACCTACATTCCAATCGTTAGACGGTGAGCTATAGTGATTTACATAGGCACTGATAGAACCGAACGATAATTGAAAGACTAATGAAATTTCTCCAAGATATTCGAATTTTGTGAAAGCTTTCCGTAATATGCTTGTCCATATTCATCTTTCTTGATAGGAAAGATGGGTATAAATCCATAAAATTCTCCGCGTAATTGAAAGACTCGCTTAACTGGTAGATGGGCATGGTGCCGACTCCGGCATATTGATTAGCACGGAAAGCCTCATTATAGGTTACTTTGCTATGGGCTGTCGGAGTGAATTCTCCTGCCTGCATTAATGTAGCCGTATAATTGTTGGAGAAATTTCGGGATGAGTAATATGCCTCCAGATACGCTCCCAAAGTAAACTTAGGGCTTACCTTATGGTATGTTTCGTTCTGATATGAAACTTGAAGCCAGGATTGTACTTTTTTATAAGGCTCCGGTGTGCCTTTAGTCACTTTGGATACACCGGATCTGAAATGTTCTGTGCCGGTGAAAATTTGTGCAGCCATTTTTTCACGACTTCCTTGTGTGGCAAATTGGCGGGCATTCAAGGTACTTCCTTCCAATACGATAGAGCCTCCGAAGATAGAATAAGTGCTTTCATCATGTTTTGTCTCGCTGAAGTCGATGATATTGGTTTGGAAGTACCTGTCCTCCATACGGGCTATACCCACACCGAATTCAGCTTTTTTACGGCTTAGAAACGGTAATGACACCTTCAATTTTACAAACTCTTCCCTTTTCTTGTTGAAAGCCGGATTGTCTTTGTTGGAAAAATTTGGCTTCTTTGAAATAATCGAAGGTAGAGATCGAGGCTATGAATTTATAAGATGTAGGCAGTTTGGTTGGAAAATCGATTCGTGCTGCAAGTTGTACATTATTGTAGACCCGGCCTAACTGTCCGTCAAAATTAAATTCTTTTGAATAATAGTTCAAGTTTTGATAAGAAGCACCAAAATAGACTTGATTGGAGCCACTGGAAGACACGTTTCCACCGACACGAACGGAGAGATTGGCCTCCATTTTGACCTGAAGATTCAAGTCGTAGGTTTGGTCTTTCTCATTATAAACGGCATGAGGAATGATTTCGGATATAATATTATCGGACAACAAACGGAAATATGCTCGTTTGACATCCTCCATAGTGAAAACATCGGAGTCGTTTTCATGAAACTCTTTTTGTATATATTGCTTTTGCTGTTCATTGGCACCGGTTATATTAACTCTTTTGAAACGGAAATCCGGTAAATTGCTCTTATAGGCCAGTCGTTTAACTTTCACTTGTTCGGGGGTGATTCTTCGATGAATTCGGCTTTTTATGGAGTCCATCATTTCTATGGCACGTTTATAACCAATGTCATGCAACTCGTCAAAGCGCTGGAAGTCCATTAAATTGACATCATCATATTTAAAAGTCATGAGGATGCCGAGGGAATCGGGTAAAGAGTAATCTGTCTTTTGCATAATCATATTTTCTAGTTGCCCCATAATGTCACCTTCCTTGGGTTTGCCCGGATTGGCGGATACGGCACTTCCTATAATGATATCTGGATGGAAGGTATCACGCATTACATTCACTGGAAAATTATTGTAAATGCCACCGTCGTATGCCAGTATCGAGTCTATTTCGATAGGCTTGAACATGGCAGGAAAACTCATGGAGGCACGTACGGCATCTCCCAGATCTCCTTTTTTCAATATCAGTGGTCTTTTGTTGTACACATCCGAAGCTATACAGCGGAAGGGAATATACAGGCTGTCAAAATTGGCCTTGCTTGCAGCTGTTGCCTGACCGAATAATTGCAGAAATACAATATTCATCTGAATGGGATCTACAATGCTGGTAGGCAAAAACTGAGGTTTGACATTCTTCAGCGAGTCTTTTAAGGAGATACGGATGTTGATAAATTCGGGTGTTGGAGGATTTTTCTTGAAATAATAGATGTATTTCTCTTCCACATTACCTGAATACCAGCGTTTGAAGTCATCGGATTTGAGTAAAGCCTCCATTTCATCGGGAGAATAGCCCATGGCATAAAGTGAACCGACAATGGCTCCCATGGATGTGCCTGCAATATAATCTATGGGGATACCGTTTTCTTCTAATGCGCGGATAATGCCGATATGGGTTAGGCCTTTGGCACCTCCTCCGCTCAGTACCAGTCCCACTTTCTGTGCATGGATGGGAGAAAGTAGTAAAAGAAGAAAAAGTATATATAGATAATGTTTCATGGATGTCGAATCTTTGTATGTGTCGTTCCAAATATAGAAAGAAATCTTCGTTTCCAATCGTTTTTTAGAATAAAAAAGCGCCGGAAATGAACTTCCCGACGCTTTTGATAGCAAAATGTGATAGATTTGTTAAATCAGTTCGATACTGCGTTTTACAAAGTTTGTCAAAGCTTCACCTTTCAACATGTTGTTTTGTAACAGAGCAAGGTCAATCAATTGGCGGATTACTTTGTTACCACCTGCGTATTCACCTAAAACAGCTTCTTTCTTGGTCTTTTCATCGGCCAATTTTTTCTCAACATCACTTAATTCATCTTTTTCTGCTTGAGGTATTTCATCAGCTTTTTTACCTTCCTGTGCTTTGTGAAGTTCGTCGTGACGTTTATTCAGACTGGTCATTTCAGCTTCAATAGGTTCAAGAGCAGCTTTGCAAGAGTTGTCCGCATCATTCAAAACTTGTTTCACCAGTTTGTGGTCGACATTCAGAACCAAGTTAAACATATCCGGCATTTCTCCATAGAAACTCATACCTGCCTGGATATTGGCCATTTCTTTCATACGGCGCATATATTCACTTTGGGTAATCATGATAGGAGTTCCTGTCTCGCCTAAAGATTGTGTTTCCACATTGAATTCCACTTTCTTCATCTGTGGTAACTGACTGCGGAATACGGAAGATAGAATATCGCGTTGGCCAACTTCCAAACTGGCATCTTTGCGCTCTTCTTTAGCAATCAGGTGGTCAATTACATCACTGTCCACACGGGTGAAGCGGCTCTTTTCAAATTTCTGCTCGAGCATACTTACCATGGCTACATCCAGCTGACCATCCATTAACAATACGTTGTAGCCTTTGTTTTTGGCCGCATCAATGTAGCTGTATTGTTCGTCTGCATGGGTAGCATACAGATAAATCAAGTTGCCGTCCTTATCTGTTTGGTTATCTTTGATCAAGCTTTGGTATTCTTCGTAAGTATAATATTTGTCATCTGTGTCTTTCAGCAGAGCAAATTTATTAGCCTTTTCGTAGAAATCTTCTTGAGTCAACATGCCGTAGTTGATGAAAATCTTCAAATCATCCCATTTCTCCTCGAATTCTTTGCAGTCATTCTTAAAAATGGCTTGCAGGCGGTCTGATACTTTCTTAGAAATATAAGTGGAGATTTTCTTCACGTTGGAATCGCTCTGCAAGTAAGAACGGGATACGTTCAACGGGATATCCGGTGAGTCAATCACTCCGTGTAACAGGGTCAGGAAGTCTGGAACAATACCTTCTACCGAGTCGGTGACATAGACCTGGTTGCAGTAAAGTTGGATTTTGTTTTTTTGTAATTCAATGTTGCTCTTCACTTTCGGGAAGTACAGAATACCTGTCAGATTGAACGGATAATCCACATTCAGGTGGATCCAGAACAGAGGTTCGTCTGCCATAGGATATAACTCCCGATAGAATTTCTTATAATCTTCGTCTTTCAGCTCTACCGGTTTGCGTGTCCATAAAGGATAGGTTTCGTTGATTACGTTGTCTTCGTTTGTTTCAACCTGCTTTCCATCTTTCCATTCTTTCTTTTTGCCGAATGCAATGGGGATAGGAAGGAAGCGGCAATATTTAGTCAGCAATGAAGAAATACGTGCTTCTTCCAGAAATTCCTTGCAGTCATCATCTATATAAAGGATAATATCCGATCCGCGGCTTTCTTTTTCAACGTTTTCGATAGTGAACTCAGGGCTTCCGTCGCAAGTCCATTTCACAGCTTGTGCTCCTTCTTGGTGGGATTTTGTGATGATTTCCACTTTTTTGGCTACCATGAAGGCAGAATAGAAACCCAGACCAAAGTGTCCGATGATGGCATTGGCATCATCTTTATATTTTTCAAGGAAGTCGTTAGCACCTGAAAAAGCTATCTGATTGATATATTTGTCGATCTCTTCGGCTGTAAGTCCGATACCCCGGTCGGAAATGGTGATGGTATCTTTTCCTAAGCTTACTTTAATGGTAAGATCTCCCATCTCTCCTTTGAATTCACCTTTAGATGCAAGGGTTTTCAGCTTCTGTGTGGCATCTACTGCATTAGAAACTAATTCACGGAGGAATATTTCATGATCACTGTATAAGAACTTTTTAATGATGGGGAAAATGTTCTCAGTGGTTACCCCAATATTTCCTTTTTGCATACTATTTATGGTTTTAAGTTATTATGTTATATATACGTTTGAATCGTCTTTTTGTTGGATGATGGGCAAAAAAAATGCCAGATACAGTGATATCTGACATTTTGTCTGTTATTTTTTGAATAACTTTGGACTCTTTACTTTTCCACAGTCATGACAATGAGGTCTTTTTCTTTGTCATAGCTTACCTTGATCGTGTCACCAGCTGCCATTTCTGATCCAAGTATCAGCTCGGAGATGCCATCCTCCAAGTTGTTTTGGATGGCACGTTTTGCGTACAAACTGTACATCGTAACCTTGTAACCAATGTTTTCCACACGACTGTAAAGGCCCTTAAGTTCAATATCAATAATCCGGGTCAGTGCATCCAGATCGAGTTGGTCGAAAGTTATTATTTCGTCCAAACGATTGATGAATTCGGGCGCAAAAGACTTATTCAAAGCTTTTGTAATCACGCTGCGCGAGTATTCTTTGTCATCAGTACGGACCTGGGCGGCAAATCCGATTCCTTTTCCGAATTCTTTCAGTTGGCGGGTTCCAATATTAGATGTCATGATGACTATGGTATTTTTAAAGTCTACAGTTCTGCCATAACTGTCAGTCAACCGACCTTCATCCATCACTTGCAACAATATGTTGAATACATCGGGATGCGCTTTTCAATTTCATCCAATAAAACGATAGAGTAGGGTTTACGCCTTACTTTCTCCGTCAGCTGCCCACCTTCTTCATAACCTACGTATCCGGGAGGTGCTCCTACCAGACGGGATACGGTGAATTTTCCATATATTCACTCATGTCAATGCGGATAAGTGCATCTGCTGAACCGAACATTAGTTTCGCTAACTCCTTGGCCAAATGAGTCTTGCCGACACCTGTCGGACCTAGAAACATGAATGTACCAATCGGCTTATTAGGATCTTTCAGGCCTACACGGCTTCTTTGAATAGCTTTTACCAGTGTGGCGATTGCTTTGTCCTGACCGATAACTTTAGAAAGCAGATCGTCTTTCATTCCTAATAATTTCATTCCTTCAGCCTGTGCCATTCTTTGTACAGGTACGCCTGACATCATGGAAACGACTTCAGCTATTTGTTCGTCATCTACCGTTTCCCGGTTTTCCTTCAGACTTTTTTCCCATTCTTCCTTCAGGGTATCAAGCTGATTCGTATATTCTTTCTCTTTGTCACGATAACTGGCGGCCAGTTCGAAATTCTGTAGCCTGACAGCTTCATTTTTAAGAGATTTCATCTCATCAATCAGTTTTTCCTGTTCTTCTATTTCTTTAGGAGCAGTGATATTAGTAAGATGTACGCGCGAGCCGGCTTCATCTAAAGCATCTATCGCTTTATCGGGGAAGTTACGGTCTGTGATATATCGGTCTGTTAGTTTCACACAAGCTTCAAGGGCTGCATCTGTATAGTTCACATTATGATGATCCTCGTATTTATCCTTGATATTTTTCAATATCTGAAGTGTCTCTTCTGCAGTTGTTGGTTCTACAATAACCTTTTGGAACCGACGTTCCAATGCACCGTCTTTTTCAATGTTTTGGCGGTATTCGTCCAACGTCGTCGCTCCGATGCATTGAATCTCGCCTCTGGCCAATGCGGGTTTCAACATATTGGCTGCATCCATTGAGCCCGCTGCAGAACCTGCTCCCACAATAGTGTGGATTTCATCGATGAAAAGAATGATGTTAGGATTCTTCTTCAACTCGTTTAAGATAGAACGAATACGTTCCTCGAATTGTCCACGATATTTAGTGCCTGCGACAACGGCAGTCATATCAAGAGCTATCACTCGTTTGTCAAATAAGATACGTGATACTTTCTTTTCCACAATCCGTAATGCAAGTCCCTCAACAATGGCAGATTTGCCGACTCCCGGTTCGCCAATCAAAATAGGGTTGTTTTTCTTGCGACGGCTCAATATTTGTGCCAGTCGCTCTATTTCCTTCACCCGGCCAACTACAGGATCTAGTTTTCCTTCTTCGGCAGCTTTTGTCATGTCTGTGCCGAAATTGTCGAGTACAGGAGTGTCATTAGCCGGCTTTTTTTGTGCCGGGCGTGCCTGCTGTTGTGCTGCATTTGATTTATTGCCACTTGGACTCTGACGTATATCTTCGTCTTCATCCTCGTCCTCACTGAACCCCAGACCTGCATGGGTGTCTGGTTGTAAAGTGAGTTTGATTTTTTCGTATGTTACGCCATTGCTTTCCAAAACGTGGAAAGCTGCATTATCCTTGACCTTCATAATTGCTAACAAAATATGTTCAGAGTCAGCCGCAATGTTTCTCAATAACTTAGCCTCTAGAATACATAGCTTTAACACTTTGGATGCTTTGTCGTTAAAGCTAATATTCTCGTCATAGGTGGTGTCATTTTCTGCATTGTTTTTCACAATGGCCTCCAACTGATTTTTTATGTCCTGTAAGTTTATTTGCAAATTAAACAAAATCTCGATAGCTTTTCCTTCACCTTCACGTATCAGTCCCAACAACAAGTGTTCGGGACCAATATAGCTATTTCGCAGCCTGTTGGCTTCTTCCTTGCTATACATGATGATATCGGACACTCTTTGTGTAAATTGATTGTTCATAAATTTATCGTCCTCCTAAAGTATAGTATTTATTTCCCAGTGTGCAAAGATACACATAATAACAATGCATACCATTGTTTTCTTATTTATATTAGCATAACAAAATGTATGCCAAGCTTTGACAGGCTAAATGGATTAAACAAAAATAAGGGTTATAGCGAACTATTCACAAAGTAAATGAGAAGTGGGAGTGATAATCACTATATACTATAAAATAAGGTATAGGGATACTTTTTACTTATATAAGTAAAAACATTTAATGGACTTAACTTTTATGGGTTTTGTTTCGTATGTCGTATAAAAGTAGTACTTTAGCGTGGTTTTTGGTAAACCAAAAAGATGTATAATTAATATTTGTTTAAATGCTAGAACAAGACAGAATTATAAAGATTAACATCGAAGAGGAAATGAAGTCGTCGTACATTGATTACTCAATGTCAGTAATTGTTGCGCGCGCCCTCCCGGATGTTCGCGATGGCTTTAAACCGGTTCATAGACGTATCTTATATGGTATGATTGAACTGGGAAATACCTCCGATAAAGCTTATAAGAAATCAGCAAGAATTGTAGGTGAAGTTTTGGGTAAATATCACCCGCATGGTGACTCTTCCGTGTATGGAGCTTTGGTCAGAATGGCTCAGGATTGGGCTATGAGATATCCGTTGGTAGATGGTCAGGGTAACTTCGGCTCTGTTGATGGTGACAGCCCTGCTGCCATGCGTTATACGGAAGCAAGATTAAAGAAAATAGGTGAAGAGATGATGCAGGATCTTTATAAGGAAACTGTTGATTTTCAGAATAATTTTGATGACACGTTGCAGGAACCGACTGTCATGCCAACACGGATTCCTAACTTGTTGGTAAATGGAGCATCCGGTATTGCTGTAGGTATGGCAACCAATATGCCTACCCATAATCTTTCTGAAGTAATCGATGCATGTATTGCTTACATTGACAATAATGATATTGATATTGAAGGGCTTATGCAATATGTAAAAGCACCGGATTTCCCTACAGGTGGATATATATATGGTATAAGCGGGGTACGCGATGCTTACGAAACCGGACGTGGTAGAGTAGTGATGCGTGCTAAGGCTGAGATAGAAACTCATACTACACATGACAAGATCATAGTTAATGAAATTCCTTATAATGTAAATAAGAAGGAATTGATTGAAAATATCGCATCTTTAGTCAATGACAAGAAGATTGATGGTATTTCGTATGTAAATGATGAATCCGACCGTGAAGGTATGCGTATTGTTATTGATGTTAAACGTGATGCAAATGCTAGTGTGGTGCTGAACAAATTGTTCAAAATGACAGCTCTGCAAACTTCATTTGGAGTAAATAATATCGCTCTGGTCCATGGTCGCCCCAAAATGTTGAATCTGAAAGATTTAATCAGATATTTTGTAGAACATCGTCATGATGTGGTAATTCGTCGTACTCAGTATGATTTACGGAAGGCACAGGAGCGTGCTCATATTCTTGAAGGATTGATTATAGCTTCTGATAATATTGATGAAGTGATCCGTATTATTCGTGCTGCAAAACCCTAATGATGCCATAGCAGGGTTAATAGAGCGTTTTAATCTGAGTGAAATTCAGGCACGTGCTATTGTAGAAATGCGTTTGCGCCAATTAACAGGTTTGATGCAAGATCAGCTTCACGCAGAATATGAAGAGGTGATGAAACAGATTGCTTATTATGAAGAAATTCTTTCAAATGATGAACTTTGTAAAAAAGTAATCAAAGATGAGTTAGTAGAGGTAAAAGAAGTATGGGGACGCGCGTCGGTCTGAAATAGTTTATTCTTCAGAAGAATTTAATCCGGAAGATTTTTATGCTGATGATCAGATGGTTATCACGATATCTCATATGGGATATATCAAACGTACTCCTTTATCAGAATTCCGTGCCCAAAATAGGGGTGGAGTTGGATCAAAAGGAAGTGAAACCCGTGATGAAGACTTTGTAGAGCATATTTATCCGGCTACAATGCACAATACTATGATGTTCTTCACTCAGAAAGGTAAGTGCTATTGGTTGAAAGTTTACGAAATTCCCGAAGGAACTAAAAATGCTAAAGGACGCGCTATTCAGAATTTGCTGAATATTGATTCCGATGACGTGGTTACAGCATATCTACGTGTGAAAAACCTTAATGATACCGAGTTCATTAATAGCCATTATGTGCTGTTCTGTACAAAGAATGGCGTCATTAAAAAGACTTTGTTGGAACAATACTCACGGCCTCGCCAGAATGGTGTTAATGCGATAACTATTCGTGAGGATGATAAAGTGATTGAAGTTCGTATGACTAACGGTGATAATGAAATCATTATTGCTAACCGTAACGGGCGTGCAATTCGCTTTCACGAAAGTGCGGTTCGTGTTATGGGACGTACGGCTACAGGGGTGCGTGGTATGACTTTGGATGAAGATGGTGGCGATGAAGTTATCGGTATGATTTGTATAAAAGATCCTGAAGCTGAATCAATTATGGTAGTTTCTGAACAAGGATACGGTAAACGTTCTGATATCGAAGATTATCGTAAGACCAATCGTGGCGGTAAGGGTGTAAAAACGTTGAATATTACAGATAAAACGGGTAAATTGGTAGCTATCAAGTCTGTTACAGATGAGAATGACTTGATGATTATTAATAAATCTGGTATTACAATTCGTTTAAAAGTCGCTGAAGTCCGCATCATGGGACGTGCAACACAAGGTGTGCGATTGATAAATTTGGAGAAACGTAATGACCAAATAGGCTCTGTATGTAAGGTGACATCTGAAGAAGAGGTTACAGATGAAAATTCAAATACAGATCTTGAAAATATAACTGAAGGAGAGAGTGGTGGTACTACTAATTCTGATACTAATTCAGATTTAACTGCCGAAGCAAATAGTGAAGAATAAAATAAATTGTATTATTAAATCCACAAAATCATGAGAAAAGTATTATTTACAGTGGCTTTATTGTTAACAGCTTGCTTTGTGTCTGCACAAGTAAGTGTTGTTAAGGAGGCTAAATCCTTGAAAAGCAAACCTGAAGAAGCTGCAAAGCTATCGAACCGGCTTTAACTAATCCTGAAACCGCTAATGATCCGGAAACATGGAAATTAGCTGGAGATTTTCAGAAAGCAATTTATGATGAAGAAAACATGAAACTTTATTTACCCGGAGGTCAGGCAGATACAACTAAGCTTTATAACAGCTTAGCTAAGATGTATGACTTCTACTTGAAATGCGATGAAATAGAGCAGGCTAAAGTCCAAAGTGGTGAGTTAAAGAAACCCAAATTCAGAAAGAAGAATGCAGATGCTTTGAAGACTTTGCGTTTAAACCTAGTTAATGGTGGTGGTGATGCTTACAATAAAGGAGATTATGCTGATGCTCTAAAATATTTTGGATTATTTGTTGATGTAGTAAACGAGCCTATGTTTGCTGATGATGATGAGTTGAAGGCTGACACTTTGAATGCATTATATGCTTGTTATGCAACTTTAGCTGCTAATATGCTGAAAGACAATCAAGCTGTCATCAAATATGGCAATATAGGTAAGAATCATAAAGAAGAAGGTTATAGAGCATTAATGTGCTTGGCTGAAACATATGGTCAGAAAGAAGGTGGTGATTCTGCAAAATGGCTTGAAGTAATCAAAGAAGGTACTGAATTGTTTCCTAAGCAAGAATACTTTGTTGGTAATATTATGGATTATTATATTCAAAAAGGTATGGTTGATGAGGGTTTGGCTCAAATTAATAAATTGCTTGCTACGAGTGAAACTCCATACTATCTTTATGTAAAAGGTATCTTATTGTATGAGAAAAAGCAGTATGATGATGCAGTTGCTATATTTAATAAAATTATTTCAAACAACGGAGATTTAGTTGCTGAAGCATATTCAAAGATTGGTGATTGTTATTTTTTCCCAGCCCAGATTATTGTTGAGGAAAATGCAAAGTTAGCTATTGATGATCCCAAATACAATGAAAACGAAAATAAGATTAAAGAGTTGTATGAGAAAGCTAAACCATATTATGAGAAGGCAAAAGAATTAAAGCCTGATAATAAAGCTTTGTGGGGAAATTATTTGCTAAATATTTATTGGAAGTTAAATAGAGCTGAATATGATTCTTTGGAAAAAGAATTAGGATATTAATACGATCTTTCTATTTATTTATGCACAAAGCCCGGACTTTTCCAGTCTGGGCTTTGTTATAAATCCCTTTTTCAAGTCTATTTACGCGAGCCATTTTTGATATATAATCAGTATTATGTTTAATTAAATACTAAGTGAACATTAATATGTTGAAGGGTAACACATTGTGATTTGCTTGTGCTACCCTTCTTGATTCTTTATTTTATTACTAATATAGGTGTATTAGCATGAAATATCATTTTTCTTGCTATGCTAGGATTAAACAATCTAGCAAATATGTTTCGTTTATAATTTGTGATGCAAATCACGTCTATATTTTCTTCTTTTACATAGTTGTCCAAATTGTTCAGTATGTTATCTTCTTTCACTACATTATAATATAGTTCCAATTTAGAGTATTGTTTTTGAAAGTAATCTTTAATACCTGCTAGTTTTATTTCATTCCATGCATCGTTATCTGTACTTAAATGAATGAAGGAAACAGCAAAATGAAACGATTTAAAAGCATTTATCAAGGAGTCAAAAGCTATTAGATCCCTTTGGTCAAAATTGGTCACAAAAGCTACTTTTTTTATATCATTGAATGTTTTTAGTGGTGTATGTTCTGGAATAGCATATACAAAGGATTTGCTTCTTTCTATAACTTCAGCTGTAACGCTACCAATCAAGTCTATATCTTTTTGGCTTCTCCCTCTTGTTCCCATTATAATTATCTGAGGATTATATTCTTTAGCATATCGTAAGATTTCTTCTTCGGGAATACCATCACGCAAAATGCAAGTATATTTTATATTAGGAAACTCTCCCGACTCAACTTTCTTTTTGATTGTATCAGAAAGTTTATTCAACTCGTTGTGCACTGTTTCTATCATACTTTTTACAGATTCTTCTCTTTCGATCTGAAAATTGAAATTATCAGTTCCATAAGGAATTGTAGGCACATAAATAGGACTGAAATAAGCATGTAGAAGCACAACTTCTGAATTAATAGCATTAGCAAAAGAAAAACCAAATTGGCAGGCTTTAAGAGAATAGTTTGAAAAGTCTATCGGGATAAGTACTTTTCTTTTTTCTTTATTTCTTTCTGAGCTGCTCTCCTTACCTTTGATTATATCTTCTGAAAGCCATGCAGAACTTTCTATAATCTGCAAAGCATGAGGCAGGTCGCTTTCTTTAATTCTTAGCCTTACTCCAGAAGATATGACAGGTTGAATAAGATTCACATTGTGAATGTACGCTTCAATTCCTTCATTCTCAAGTACATTCTTTAAAATCTGTGCTTTAGCATAAGTGAGGATTGCTAAGGTTACCAATTTATCTTCCATAATTCTATATTTTAAGTGATTTTCAGGTTAAACAAAAAATCCCAATTGAATGTTGCATTCAACCGGGATTTTATATTACGCTTCTTGCGTTACTTTTTCTTCAGTTTCTCTCAATATTTGAAGGGCTTTTTCAAGAACTGTTGTATCATCTAGCATTACTAGTCCCCCATCTGGTCCCGGTTCCAAATGAATTCCAACACTTTTACCATTCTTGAAATTGTGTCCACCAAAAAAGTTACGTACAGTTTCTACGGTCATATTGAGTTCATCTGCGATTCTGTGCATACTCCCACTAGGTAATGAATCTTTGATTCTGCGCAGTTCATTAAATGTTATTGTTCTCATGATGTATTAAATTTAGTTATAAAAGTGAGTACTTAAATCATGGTATAAACTTAATCAAAAAAATGCATAAAACAAATCTTTTTGTGCTATTTTTGACTATATGTAAATTTATAATGGTTAATTTGCTGATTATAGATTGAGTGTATGAGTCACAATCATACCTGCTATAATAATGAAGAAATAAGTAGAAATGAGAATTATGTAGAATAAATTAATATCACTAATCAAATAACCGCTGGCAGTGTATTGATTAGAAATGCAACGTGGTTTATAAAAGATTTTTTTTTGAATAAATTTATAAAGGAGATAAATCAAATATCCTATGAAACAACCTTCTATAGTACCAAAAGAATATCTCCCGGATAATGCACTCCTAAGTAGATTCTAGAATAGGAATTGAGTACGGCCCAAAAAAGAAGCATAAAAGTAAGAGATTTCCTTTTAATTAGTAAAGATAAAAAGACAGAAATAGCAAATGTGTTGGCAGCATGACTGGATATGAAGCCAAATCGTCCTCCTCTATATCCGTTTACAATATCAACCATATACATAATATTGGGGTCTTGTGTTGGACGGAAACGTGCGAAAAACGGTTTGCATAAACCAGAAGCTATTTGATCTGCTAAAGTTATGACTAAGGCAATCATAACGATAGTCAATAATGCTTCTTGAATTTTATTATTTTTAATTATGATATATAACAGCATAGCAGCTACAGGTACCCATACAATTGTACTGGTAGCTACCCACATGAATCCGTCCCAAAATAAGGATTGGCTTCCGTTCAAATTCAGTAGTAATTCTTTATCTGCTGCTATGTACTGTTGTATATCCATTGATTATGTTTTAAATGATTTCAATAACATTGGTAGGTACCCATCCCACATTACCGTCTTCCAGTTTAATTTCTTTCCACTCCTTCATCGTATTATCTTTAATTATTACTTTCCTACCTTCATGAAGAATAAATAAGTCTGTTCCACTTTGGTTAGGAGTACTTTTGACTGTAACGCTAGGAGCCATTATAATAGCGTTATCATGATTAATTAATTCAGATTTTTGTTCTGAGGCAAATATATTTGCTAAAATAGTCACTAGAAAGAAAAAGATTGCTGAAATAAATCCTACTTTCTTCAAGACTACTCGTTTTCCGAAAATAAATAAAGACAGTGCCAATATCATCAGAATAAACATGATAATGCCTGTATGTGCCCATGCCTTTTCACTCATTGTATTAATAAGTGATTGAGTCCAGGTAACAAAAAACATTTTACTAGAAGGGATTACCTTGTCTACAGTTTTGCTTCTAGCCAGTTCTAGGTTGAAACGAATATCACTATTTCCTGGGTTTAGCAACAAGGCACGTTCGTAATTAAGGACAGCTTTGGCAATGTTATTCATTTTATAATAGCTGTTACCTAAATTATAATAAATATCGGAAGATTCCCCCTCGTTTTTTAATATATTCTCATACATCTCTACAGAAGCTGCAAAGTCGTTTCTTATATATGCACTATCGGCTTCTGTCTTTGTTGGGAAAGTTTGCACAGCAGCACTTTGTGGCATTTCTGTTTGGGCGGTAACCTGTGCAGAGTCTGATTCATTCTGTGCGTAGACTGTGACAAAACTTATCAGGAATATCAAAATGAAATATATTTTTGTCATTGTTATAATCTCCTTTGATTTAGTGTTTTATACTATTCTCCATTTTGCTGATGACCTCAACAGCCGAAGAATATACTTTATCCATAGCTTCATTCTGATTACCCGGAGCATAGCGGGCGAACTCGCATTCATTCAATGTTCCGATGAAATCTTTAATCAGTTCGGGGGCAACACCATATTTGGTCAATTCGTCCTCGATATTATCTTTAGACAATTGAGAAACCGGGATATTCAACTTATCACTGATGTATCCCCAAAGTGCTTTCAACACCTCATCATAGAATGCTTCTTGTTTGTTTTCAGCTAATAATCTGCCTGCATTTTTCATGCGTTTGGCAGCCACTTTATTCGCTTTTTTAGTACGAACTTTTGCTACATTTGCATTTTCAATAGCTTTTTTACGATAGACAATTACGAAAACAACGAAGAGAACCAATGGAATGATATACCATAGATAATATGTTGTTGAGCCAAAGAAGAAATCTCCCTTACGAGTTAAACTAGTTTCCCCCATTTTGATGTAGCGGATGTCTTGTCCCAATACTTTCAAATCTTCCTTGTTGGTAAAGTCTGCAATAACTTGATCTGCATTTCCTGCACCTTTTTCCACTTTTAGGTTGTAAGCTTCTGTTTTTATTGTTTTATAGCTATTGCTTTTTAAGTCAAAATAGGAAAATTCGACAGGCGGAATAGTGAAATTGCCGGCATGTCTTGGAATTGCTAGATATTCTATCACCTTATTGCCTGACAAACCTTCGCGAGTTAATGTAAATTTATTGTCAATCTTGGGGTCGTATACTTCAAAATCCTTTGGGAAAGCTACTTCCGGAGTATTGACCAATTTCAAATTACCTGTACCAGAAATGACTAACTTAATGGTTACAGCATCATTTGTTTTCAGTTCTTTTGTACTTATAGACGAACTGATAGTAAACTCTCCTACTCCTCCGGAGAAATTAATTGGTTTGCCATCGGGCAATGCTTTCACATTGATGGTCAGCTTAGGGTGACAATGTTTTCTTTACTTCCACATAGTTACTTCCACCATTAAAGAAAGCATCAAAAGGATCGTCTGAGGCAACTTGTTGAGCTATAACCCCTTCAAAGGTAATAGACGGAATTTCCATTTTACCTGATTGCTGAGGGAAAAGTACATACTGACTCCACACGGTAGTGTTATAGTTTCTTCCGTTATAATGCTCCAAAGAGAATGTCTTTTGTTGGGAAGTTCTACTTCTTGTGTATGGAAATTCTTCAAATCCGGCATTTTCCCGTACAACTGTCTCAGATTTACCAGTGTATAAACTTTGTATGTCAACAAGATGGCTTCCTGTTCATAAACAGTAGTCTTACTTGCTGTTGCGGTAATAAACAAATCTTGATTGGTTATTTTGCTTCCGGCAACCTGACTGCGTGAAGAAGTTCTTCCACCGCTATTGTTTCCACCTCCAACACCATTTGTTTGATCAGGCGGTAATACTTTGATTTGTACGGAATTTGAAGTTTTGTTTTGTCCGTCTGCCACAATAGTAGCACCAGGAATGGTGTAAGTTCCTTCTTTATCAGCCATCAAAATATAAGTAAAAGTAATGGAGCTGGTAGAAGTAACATTACCATTTATAATCTGTGTACTACTCTGCTGTGAACGGCTTGGTCCCATTAAGACATCGAACCCCTTGATATTAGGTGCACGAAAATCCCTGACTTTATGAGTGTTGACCGTATAAGTCAGCCGGAACTGATCCCCGCTTACTACTACATCAGGCGCAGAAGCGGTAAACGTCACATTTCCGTCTGCCCATGCTCCGAGCACCGATGTTATTAATATGAATAAGAGAATTACTTTCCTCATTGCTATCTAATTATTTTTTTATTTGCCAAAATTAAGAAATTACCAGTCTTTATCCAACTTCTTTCCTTGAATTTGCAGTTGTTTTTTAACTTTGTCTTGCACATTCTTTTCATCTTGCATCACAGCATTCAATAATTGTTGGGCATTTTCCTTGGACATTTCATCCTTATTTTGCTGCTGTTGCTGCTGATTTTGATTTTGTTGGTCTTTCTTATCCTGTTCTTGCTGGTTTTTGTTCTGATCCTTTTTGTCGTCTTTCTGATCTTGTTTTTGATCTTGATTCTTATCCTGATTCTGGTCTTGATTTTGCTGTTGGTCTTTCAACAGCTTTTGCATAAAGCCAAGTTATAACGAGTTTCATCATCTTTCGGGTTATTCCGTAAAGATTCCTTATAAGCCTCTATACACTGTGGATACTGCTTGGACGACTGAAGGATAACTCCCATGTTATGATAAATCTGTGCCAGTTTATCCTTGTCCTTCTCTACCTTAGAAGCAGATTCAAACTGTTCCATCGCTTCCTTTGCTTTTTGCTGCATCAAGAGCGAGTTTCCCAAATTGAACATGGCATCTGTTGATTTCGGGTTAATTTCAATGCCTTACGATAATCTACCTCCGCTTTGATAAACAAGCTGTCATTATACAGCTTGTTTCCGCTGCGCAGATAATCTCTTTCTGTTTTGGGCGAAGGCACTGCTTGCCACAAGTAAGAATAACAGAGTGATATAGGTTTTTTGTAACATAAGCATTCCTTATTTAAATAGTCTGACATTTTTGAAAAGCGGATTTTTCCGTTCCAAAATAAGCATTTCTACCACCAGCAGGATAAGCATCAGCCATGCCAAAGCCTGGAACTGTTCATCAAATTCAGTATAAACCTGACTTTCTACATCAGCTTTTGACAGTTTGGCGATTTCATTGTTCAATACCTTCTCGGCAGAGTTGGTATTATCCACGCGAATATACATTCCATTGCCAGCCTTGGCTATTTCCTGGCACATCTGCTCATTCAAGCGGGTGACGATAACATTTCCATCCTTATCGCGACGAAAATTGTTGCTACCGTCCTCAGCTGGAATTGGAGAACCATCCGGTGAACCTACTCCTAATACAAATACCTGCATACCTTTTTCGGCTGCTTCTTGGGCTGCTTCTACTGCCCCACCTTCATGATTTTCACCATCGGTAATGACAATAATTGCGTCCACTCCTTCTTGCGGAGTAAAACTCTTCATTGCCAGGCGGATGGCCGCACCGATATCCGTACCTTGTGTGGTTATCAATGACGGATTAATGGTTTCCAAGAACATTTTGGCGGAAACATAATCGCTTGTGATGGGCAATTGCGTGAAAGCATCACCTGCAAAAACAATCAATCCCACTTTATCATTGTTGAACGTATCTACCAGTCTGGAAATCAATTTCTTTGATTTGTCCAAACGACTGGGAGTCACATCTTCTGCCAGCATGGAGTTTGAAATGTCAAGGCAATGACAGCTTCCACTCCACTTCGTTTCACCGTTTCCATCTTTGAGCCGAACTGTGGGCGGGCCAACATCAGTATAACCAATGTCAACGCAGCAAAGTCAGCCAAAACTTGATGTCAGGACGATACTTGGAAATAGTCGGCATGAGCCCTTTCAGCAATGCCGGATCACCATATTTGCGAATATTTTGGCGGCGGTGATAATTGGAATACAAATACAGCGCCACCAAAAACGGCAATAGGATGAGTAAATATAAAAAGTTCGGGTCTGCAAATCGAAACATGACTTTCTTTTTTTAAGGTATTTTCTTTAATACTGAGTTACGCAACAAGAGTTCAAGCAAAATGCAGAAGAAAGCAATCCAGGCGAATACCTGATATTCTTCTTCGCGTTTGCTGAATTCCTTCACGTTCAACTTCGTTTTCTCCAGTTTGTCTATCTCCTGATAGACTTCCTTCAACTTGGAATTGCTGGTGGCACGGAAATAATTTCCGTTCGTTGTACCTGCAATCTCGGTCAAAGTCTTTTCGTCTATCTCGACGGGGACATTCACATATTGCGTCCCTGCGTAGGTCTGCATCGGATAAGGAGCAGTTCCGTTTGTACCGACACCGATGGTGTAGATCCTGATTCCGAACTGTTTGGCTATCTCGGCAGCCGTCAGTGGAGAAATATCTCCACGGTTATTGCTACCATCCGTCAGCAGAATAATCACTTTCGATTTAGCCTTGCTGTCCTTCAGACGGGTCACCGCATTGGCAATGCCCATGCCGATGGCAGTACCATCTTCAATCAGTCCGCGCTGGGCGATATCGCCTTTGATGCTGTTGAACAGATTCAGCAACACCCCATGGTCTACCGTTAGCGGACATTGGGTAAAACTCTCACCGGCAAAGATGGTCAGACCGATATTATCATTGGGGCGGCCGTTGATAAACTCGGAAGCTACTTGTTTGGCAGCTTCCAGTCGGTTGGGTTTCAAGTCTTCGGCCAGCATACTGGTAGAAACGTCCACTGCCAGCATGATGTCGATTCCTTCTATTTCGGTATTCTGCCAGTTGTCTGTGGTCTGAGGGCGTGCCAAGATCAGGATTACCATGATGATAGCCACCGTACGGAGTACGAACGGAGCATGCAGCAAGTAAATCTTCCAGCTTTTGGGTGCCTTCATATACATGCGTGTGGTAGAAACCTGAAGCGTAGGCTCGGTTTTCTTCCGCTTCATGACGTACCATATTATATAAGGTATGAGCAGAACCAGCAGAAATAGATATTCAATATTTGCAAAATCATTGTTCCTAGTATTTATTTGTTAAAACCAGAGGTTATATACACCACTCAGCACCTTATACAGAATTACCACAATAGCAATAACAATGATGCTGATGCTGCCCAGCAGAATCATTCTGCCCTGTTTGCTTCGCTTTTCCTCCACGGTGATTTCCGTAGGTTCGGGCTTTGCATTCGGGTCTGGTTCCACTTTTGTATTATTGATGAAGTCTACTGCGTTTACCAGATTCATATCATTTTCGTTCATCAACGGAGAATGTTTGGCGAATTTCACCAGGTCGGCAGTCTGGAACAAATACATCAAATCCTTGATAGATTCTTTGTCGTTGATTTCCTGTAGCTTATCAATAATTTCGGATGAAGTCATCTCCATAGCGTTAAAGCCGAATCGTTCTTCCATATAAGTACGGAGTACATCCGTCAGCTCGGTATAATAGGTCTTCGGATCGGCTGTACGCAAGGTTTTGTCTCCCTTGATACGCTCTATTTCCTTCAACGCCTGCTGGTGTGGCGGCAACTTCGGTTCAATCTTGATCTTCTTGATGATAGGCTTGTTATCCTTGTAGCGTACAAACAGATAGTAAGCCAGTCCGCCCAAAGCAAGCATCAGCAAGGTAAGCCATACGATGGCCGATACGTCATCCCAGGTGATAGGTACTTCGCGAACGGTCTTCGGTCCGAAGAATTGTTCGGGATGCAGCGTATCTACCGGAATGGAATATACTTTTACGGCCAATGCTTTGGACCGGTAAGGTTCTCCGTTTACCATCACCTCGAATGGGGGGAGATAGTAAAGTGCCGAGTCAAAGAGGTTATTGTATATTCCTGTTTTATCAGCATACGTTTTCCATCGTTCAGCATCTGGGTATCAGGCTTGGCTATATCCAATATCTCCACTCCTTTTACCAATGTATCGCGCAGGAACGGAAGTTGCAGTTTTTGCTTGGCATCCATGCTGATTTCCAGCTTCACTTTAGCCTGTTCGCCAATGAGAAGTTGCAGCGAGTCAATGCTGGCGTCTACCGTAACCTGCTGTGCCTGTGCCTGTCCGGCTGTTATCAGCATAATTGCACAAACTCCAGCTTTCAAGAACTTTTTGCTAGTATTCAGTATATTCATATTCTTTAATTTCGTTTAGCAAATAAGTTAAGCAACGATTTCACATAATCCTGATCCGTGCGGATAGATACAGAGTCCACATTACTTTTGGTAAATGTTTCATTCAATACTCCTGACGCTGTATCCACCAGTCATTATGTGCGCGACGCAAAGCTCGTGACGAGGTGTCAATCCATTGCTCGTGGCCGGTTTCGGCATCGCGTACTTTCATCAGTCCCACATCAGGTAACTCTGCCATGCGGCGGTCGTATACCTGGATAGCTACGATATCATGTTTCCGGTTGGCAATGGTCAAAGCATTGCGGAAGTCGTTTTCATCTATAAAGTCGCTTATCATAAAGGTGGTGCAACGTTTTTTAATTACGTTGGTCAGATATTCCACAGCCATCTTTATATCTGTACGCTTGCTTTCGGGCTTGAAATCAAGCAGTTCACGGATGATATAAAGAATATGTTTACGGCCTTTTTTAGGCGGAATGAATTTCTCAATCCGGTCTGAAAAGAAATAACTCCTATTTTATCGTTATTTTGAATGGCCGAGAATGCCAATGTAGCGGCAATCTCGGTCACCATATCCTTCTTCAACTGCTTCACCGTACCGAAATCCAAGCTGTTCGAAACATCAATCAAGAGCATAACCGTCAATTCGCGCTCTTCTTCAAACACCTTGACAAAGGGTTTGTTGTAGCGGGCGGTTACGTTCCAGTCAATGTCACGTACGTCGTCACCATACTGATATTCACGTACTTCCGAGAATGACATACCTTTGCCCTTGAATGCAGAGTGATATTGTCCGGCAAAGATATTGTTCGAAAGTCCGCGTGTCTTGATCTCAATCTGGCGAACCCGTTTTAATAAATCACTTGTTTCCATACTGTTCGTACTATGTTGTTTATTTATCCGGTGCATCGGTTTCTGTTTTTTCTCCTATCGAGAATGGTTTTTCAAACGGATGCATTTGGTGTTTCACCCAGGTGGGACGGTCCCACATAGATGAAACGGGAGTTCCACATGGGTGGAATGGCGGTCCCACCCATGTGGAACTCTGTACTCAACCTTTTGTTTCCAAGTCTTCTTCCTAACTGTCAAGCAATTAAGAACTGCCTCAGAACACAATCCTTAGGGTACTTCCACTTTATTCAGGATTTTGCTTACAATTTCATCAGAAGACATGTTCATGGCTTCTGCTTCGTAAGTCAAGCCGATACGGTGGCGAAGCACATCGTGAGCAACTGCACGAACATCTTCGGGAATCACGTAACCGCGACGTTTGATGAATGCATAACTGCGTGCTGCCAATGCCAGATTGATAGATGCACGCGGTGAACCACCGAAACCAATCATGTCTTTCAGTTCTTTCAAGTCATATTTTTCAGGGAAACGGGTTGCGAATACGATATCAGCGATGTATTGCTCTATCTTTTCGTCCAGATAGACTTGGCGCACCACTTTACGGGCTTCCATAATATCTGTTGCTTTCAGAATGGGGCGAACTTCGATTTTCTCTCCGGTGATATTTTGGCGGATGATTTTCTTTTCTTCTTCCAGTTTCGGATAGTCGATAATAACTTTCAGCATAAAACGGTCTACCTGGGCCGGGAAGCGGATAGGTACCTTCCTGTTCAATCGGGTTCTGAGTAGCCATTACAAGGAAAGGTTCGGGTAGCATAAAGGTTTCCTTGCTCAGTGTGACTTGACGTTCCTGCATGGCTTCCAGCAAAGCACTCTGAACTTTAGCCGGGGCACGGTTAATTTCATCAGCCAATACGAAATTTGCAAAATCGGACCTTTCTTTGC
>SCPP01000043.1_pt1 | contig 26844 bp, 21 predicted proteins | sample 6106811 | NCBI WGS metagenome assembly SCPP01 (sample SAMN10720449, study PRJNA508395) | human gut metagenome | isolation source: Participant 2 stool, 15 month | host: Homo sapiens | collected 2018
AGCCAGTGTCCTCCGGTAATAGCAATATTCTCACAATCCATAGCATACAGCAACGGAGAATAGTTATAACATTCCATACCTTCCCTTATGAAGTCATCACAGCAGGCAGATAATCAGAGGGATTATCTGTAAAGCGTAATATGGCATTTCTTCCAAATGAAGATTTCACGCCATTTTTAAAATGAACAGGTCCTGTCAGCCTCCCTTCAGGGAACCACGACCAGCCCTTATTACGTTTGCTATGGCTTTGGCGATAGCTTCCGTATTCACTGTTTCCCACCTTCACCGCACCATAATCCACAATGGAAAAATCTTGTTCGAAAACACATTTCTTTGATGGGTTCCATAGCAAAGAGCATCGACAACTACCGTTTTATACTTTGAGCCGTGCCGTACATGATACGGCAAAAGCTACGGCCGCAATACTCAGCCAAGGATTTTAGTCTTCTTCATTTATCAGTTGTTTTTCATTGTAATTTCTGTATGCACAAATATCCTGAATATCTTTGTTCACCCTATTTTTATCCGAGGCATATAAAGGCATATCTGATCCAATTACACCTTCATCCAATGCGGTACTAAACGATGGGCTTTCCGTGCAACAGGAAGAATCATCCGGCGAACAGCCTGATTACACAAACATTCTCCTTCCATTCTTCACTGCGTCCTTAGTTTCATACGAAACAGCCTCCGTGGCGATCCAAAAGAAATGGTAAAACGCAAACCGTTCTCCTTCTACCGGATGATTAGGCAACAACCGTACTTCCACCTTCAGAATCCGTTCCCATGCAAAATTCAAAAGCTCGCTCTTTCCACCGCTACCGCCTTTCCTTCATAGCCTAGCCAACAAATAACTGATGCCCCTTCAACAATCAATCAGCGCCATTCCATGTATAAACTGCTCGAGGTTTTTCAAGCAGCCCGGACGATAGTGCCTTTCTTTCCACCCGGTTGAAACCAGAAGTCTGCGTGGTTGGAAATCCATCATACGGTTCCATTTTGTTGTGTTATAGGTTTTGTCAATGAAACTATACTGTCATACGCCCTGTCACTATCCGCCCAATCAGCCTTTCCATGACGCGCCAACTGTCAGCAATTTGTTATTCATTTGAGCAGCCGCCTGAACAGGATACTTCACCAACTGAAAATAAGTTTTTCTGTGCAGGAAGCGCATGCCATTCCTGCTCCACCTTTATCTGACAATTGTCTGTATGCGGCCAGACGTTCATTGATTTCATGCTCACACCAAGGCAAATCACTGATCACTTTAAACTTAGGATCCTTCTCTTCCGTGCGGGTATTCCCCATAAATTCCGGCTTACGGATATAAGCCAAACGATAATTTCCTGCATGACGCTGTAATCAGCCCTTTTTTCCAAACTCACGCTCCAGGAAATGACGTTGATGGGCAGCAACCCCCTGCTGCTTCACCGCTTCCAAGTTCCATGCCATATCCAGGAAAAGTTCTACCTGATATTCAGCCATATCTCCGACATTCAATATCCACATTTTCTGTGTATACCCGCTCGTGCCAAAGACATTTGCTGGTATACCAAGGAAGGATGGGCAGTTCCCAACCAAAGATAATCATGCGGACGCCCCCAATAGACACGTGATAATACACCTTTCCTCCTTACACGCTCTTCCGCTGTAGGAAATGACGGATATAACCATAATTATCATCACACCACATCAGCGTCACTTCATCGGGCACTGCAGCCCGGCATGGTATACATCCAAAAACTTCCTTATAAGGAATAAAGACTTGAGGCACCTTCATCCTTATTTACATATTTAGTCAACAAATCGCGCTGGTCCTTCAATACCTTTGTCAAAACAGCTTTTGTTTTCTATGGTCTTAGCACCATTCATCGCACCATCGTGTACGCCACGCATACCTAAAGTATACAGATTATCCAACTCTGCCACCTCCTTTACGCGTTGTTCCCAAAAGACAAGACATGAGCACTGTTGTGAACATAGTCATACTCTCCCACTCCATCCCGTTTCCACTCACCATTGGTATTCCGCATCATCGGTTCACAATGAGAAGTACCTATAAAAATACAAACTTATCAGCCACTTTATTGCCCGGTGTAAAAATAAAAGGTACAGAGCAACCATGCATAGCCGGCCAGAAGGTATTGGCACGCAGACGAAGCAATAACTCAAAATCCGCTCATGTGTTTTCGACCGATTTGTCCTTTCACATCACTTGGTTCGTATGTCTGCCAGCCCAAGGGTAAGCCCCAGTCCCTCATCGTTGATAAAATTCCCGATACTCTACAGACAGAAGGAGACACTAAGAAGCCGGTAGTTGAAAAATCTCTTTGGCGCTCTGCCCACCACCTATGGAGAAACGCCTATCAACCGTGAAAGTTCCATGACGCCGTATGCAGTACCACGCTTGTCACTGCCGGCTATAACTAATTTTACCATTGGAAGAAACGGTCAGCAGAAAGCTTCTTTTTTTTTTTATAGGAGACAAATCAACTCCCTGCCTTATCGATCAAATTACTTTGTCCGATGGTTCCGACTATAATCATTCCTTTTTTATTTCTTGAGTAACAATTATGCGGGTAGAAAGACAGACTCTACATCACGATTGAGCAAATCTCTGTATGTACAACTTCTTCCTCTGAATTGCCACAGGCAACAGTCACCGGTTCGCCTGATTTCAAGACAAAAGGGTTCTGTCCATATACAGACAATACTGCTAAAAAGAAAGCTAGAAAAGAAATGAGTTTTTTGTATTTCATAGTTTTTATTTTCAATATTACAAAAATAAGACGAAATAGGATTGGATTCCATAGAATAAGATACAATAATATGGAAATTCGTCCATAAAGCCTGTATTATTTATCGTATTTGCAATGTTTTTATGTCGAAGAATGCAAAAGTTCCAATAAACAGCTGCCACACCTACAGCTATAAAAACAATGTGCCAATATATCAATAGCTATGTAAAACATGACACAGCCAATTGATACATTAGCACATAAAAATAATACGCCACCTTATCAAATCAATTTAAGGCATAGGCGACAATCCTTCCCACATTACATTCCATTTTCCATCTTTCGGGAAACCAGGATTTTCTACTTCACAGCCGTCCCAACCGGCGCACATTAATGCAATAGCAGTTAACAAACCACCATTACCCGGTAAATAAATACGCAAACGGGGATCTTGATAATTATGTCCGTTCGGCAAATATGTATTGGTACGTTTATTCATAAGCAATGCCTCCACTGCTTTTTCTGGCTCACCCAATCGAGTAGCATTCATCGCTGTCATAGGATAATCCCAACCCCAAGTCTTTCCCCAATTCCAATTATCCCAGATCCACTGAAGTGTATTCTTCATGTAATCTTCACGGATTAATTTATTCATAGGCAAGATGCCTACGGCACCTAACACTGCCATGTGGTCACTGGTAAAACGGATATCCTTATAAGTATCTATTGCATTTTCCGCAGCCAGATACAACCCATCCTCATTATAAGCCAGTGGAGAAAGCTTGTCTATTAACTCATCCCATTCCAAATTACGTTTTTCACCTGCACGCTCACGCCATATCTGCTGCTATCTGCATGGCAAAATGCCAATAAGAAAGTTCAAAAGGAGGATTTATAGTAGTACTCGCATTCAATGTTTCCTGAGCCGGAATCGCTCCCTTTAAAATAAACCGCACTCCCAATTCATCGTATGTGGCAAAAGAATACATGAACTTGGCTGTTTCTTGAACCAAATGGTTATATTTCTCTATCACTTCTTTGTCTGGATTAGAGCGATAAAGAAGTTCTGCCAGATAAATAAAATGCGGTTGTTGCCAAATCAAAAAACTGCCTACACTGGAAGGTGCCTCCACACCACTAGGATCAGTCATTTTCATCCATCGGATTCCATCAAAGCCTTGCCGACGAGCCACTTCCCTTGCTATAGGTTCTACCGTTTTATACCATTCTAAAGTATGACTGAGTAATTCAGGATGTCCCCAAAGCGGTTGCCATGCCTGATGCCACCAGATCATTTCAAGATGATATTTTCCAAACCACGAATTGTAAGTTAGCCCCGTCTCTTGTGGAGGAGTACTGCCCGCACATTGAATAGCAAGCAAATATTGACTAAGCACTACCCGACGTTCCAATTCTTTAGCACGCGGATCCGTGCAATGAGAAAAATCTACCGCAGCACCTTTTTCCCAGAAACTCGCCCAATGATTCTTAGCCAAGCTTTCAACTTCCGAGAAATTAGGGAGGGCAGCAAGCTGGTCTGGCTCATTAACAGTAAAAGCACATGAAAACGAAAAAGTATCTTCTTGTGGAAGCAGTACAAAATAATTTTTCTCTTTTTCTTTCAATAATGCCTTGCCTTCCCATTTTAATTCTACATAATATACCGTAGAATCCAACGTACGTTTTAACACAGCACTTTGCGTGTCCTGTTTAAGAACCTCGGTAGAGTGTTTATCATTGGCATCCCAATCACATGCATTATCGGTATGAATACCTGTAGGATAAGGAAAATGTAATTTTATCCCTGTATGCAAGTGACTGTCTATGTGGGCTGAAATCATATCCTGTGCCGGATGGCAAACCGTCCGTACATCAAAGTCATTACCTTTCCAAGTAAACCGACTGAGTATCTCACCTTCCCATAAATTCAGAGTCTGGCTGATTCTGGTAACATCGGAAATAGCAGCCTCATCCCCCCATTCAAATCCGATCACTCCTAAATGTAACCGATGTGGGTTGGCACGAAACCAATCAGATGCATTCTTTTGTCTTTTATCTTCTTGAGATTGAACTGCATACAATTCCTTATGTCCTCGTCCAAAATCATATTCACTCAATGTTTCTTCGTGTCTATAACCGTCCATATTAACAAAACTATGCCATCCCCATTGACTTTGCGTACCTAGAGGGACACCTTTTTTATAAGCGTCAGGAAAAGTTTGCAATCCTGTAATATCTACTGTAAATGCAAATTCGCCATTCCCTACTGAAAGCGAAGCCAACGAATCGAAAGCTGAAAATTGAGGATTATTCCGATTCACTAACGCCTTACGGTCTATTGAAATCTGCTGTACGGGATGAGTACAGGCACCGAACATCACTAATAAAGAGCAAAATAACAATATTTTCATTACCTAAATTTTTATACACTGTAAATAGATATTCATTTTTACGACTTCCTTATATCCTATGGCATAGGATGTAATCCCTCCCAACGCACATTCCATTTACCATCTTTGGGAAATCCCGGATTACTGACCGAGCAACCGTCCCACCCGGCACACATCATAGAAACAGCTAATAACAGCCCTCCATTACCAGGCAAATAAGAACGAAGACGAGTCGAACGATAATTATTACCACTAGGTAAAAGCAAGTCCTCCCGGTTGTCCATAGTTATGGCACGCAAAGCAATCTCAGGCTGCAACAGGCGAGTAGCATTCATTGCCAATGTAGGATAATTCCAACTCCAAGATCCTCCGGACCAATTCCAATTTTGAGCTGCACGCACCAAAGTCTTTTGCATTTTTCTTGATCAATGAGCCGCGACTCAGGCAACATGCCGTAAGTTTTCAAAAGAAGAAGTTCCTGTAACATAAAAGGATCATGCTTACGTTTGCTTTTTCGCCTTCCGATAGAGAAACAGAACCGTCTGCTTCTTTAGGACGCTGGCCATTAATGTATCCACCGGCCGGCATTTCCGGTAATTTTTCAGCAGGAATACCATTCACGAAATCAGGTATTCCTCTACCCTTTTCCGCCGGTAAGTAAATGCCATCAGGACTAGTAGCAAGAGGAGCTAATTTAGCAAGAATTTCATCCCACTCCGCATGACGTTGCAGCCCAAGTCTCTCCCGCCATTTCTGAGCTATGGACAAGCCAAAATGCCAATAAGCCATTTCAAAAGCAGGATTAAGGGTCGTCTCTTCATTATAGGATTCATTAGCCGCACAAGCTCCCTGAATAATGTAACGATCATTATCAGAATCATAATTAACAAACGAAGCCATAAAAGCAGCCGTCTGCTCTACCATATCAGCATACTCACGAAGAAATTCTTGAGAAGGACGTGCACGATAGATAAGTTCTGACATATAAATGACATGGGGTTGTTGCCAGATAATAAAAGAGCCGACATCCGATGGTGCCTCTTTAGAAGATGGATCAGTCATTTTCATCCAACGTATGCCATTAAATCCCTGTCTGGCTGCAATATCACATGCCATCGGTACGGCAGTCTTATACCATTTCAATTGTTTCTCCAAAAGATCTGCTTTATTCCAAAGCGCATAATGAAAACTGTGCCACATTACCATTTCTAAATGAAATTTACCATACCATGTATTATAAGTCAGACCGGTTTCAGCAGGAGGGTAATTTTGCGCTTCCTGCGAACGGAGCAAATATTGAGACAGCACAACCCGACGCTCCAAAAGCGAAGCACGGGGATCCGTACAGGAAGAAAAATCAATAACACCGGATGTCTGCCAATAATCCCTCCAACAACGGTTGGCCGAAAGCAGATTAGCCTTGTAATCAGGCTGAGGCACTACAGGTTGGTGCTTATAGAACCCAACATTGAAATTCCACTGCTTATCGGAAGGTGTCAATTTTAACCTGTTCTTCCCTGTTTGAGAAAGAACAGCTTTACCACTCCAACTGATTTCCACATAATAGACAGTAGAATCTACAGTACGACGAATAAGAGCCCGTTGAGGTTCGGAAAGAATAATGTCGGTAGAGTGGCAGTCATCGGCTGTCCAGCAAGTAGCATCGTCAGCTGCCTCACCTGTAGGATAAGGGAAACGGATGCCAACTGCCAGCTTTGCCGATGAAGACACAGAAGCAGAGACAATGTCACTATCGCCATTACAAGAAGTAGTTACCGTAACCGGAAGTTTTCTCCATAGGAAATGGGAATGAAGTTCTCCTTTCCACATGTCGAGAGTCTGGTCTATTTTAGTAATATCGCTCACCAACAAGCTGTCAAATCCTATATTTCCCAAATGCAGGCGGTGCGGATTGGCACGAAACCACTCTGCCGCTTTGGCATTACGTTCAGGACCTTCTGGAAATTGTACGGCATAAATCCCATGAGGATGACCGGGAAGCGGATGATCCTGTAGAGTTTCAACTATCTTATAGTCCTCCTTGTTAGGAAAACTGTGCCATCCCCATTCGCTATAGGTACCTAAAGACAAGCCTTCTTTATAATATTCGGGAAAAGTCTGCAATCCCGTAGCATCGGCAGTAAAAGCGAACCGCCCATTTCCGACTGTCAAAGAATGAAGAGAATCAATTTTTGTAACATGAGGGTTATTACGCATCACCAATGCATGACGGTCAATAGCAGTATCGGCACAAGCTGTAACCAGCAGCATTGCTGCCAATACAACAATAAAAAATGTTTTATTTCTCATCATAGACACTATTTAGTAAGATACTGAATAAATGTAGACATACCATTCATATATTCCTTGATGGAAATGACTTCAGAAGGAAGAGGAGCATTAGAGAAGCCCGGATTCTCTTTCGAAACACTAGGCAAACGACCGGGTAAATAATCTTTTTTCTTCAAAATAGTGAGCAGACTATCTACTTTTTGTGTATCCGCTTGCTGCATTTTACCACGCATTAAATGACTTAGTAAAGTTCCAGAAATATCCGTTTGACCTATAAACGGAGAATCTTTTGTCACTTCCTCTTTGGAGAGAGAGAGCAAATGCTGATACTCATCTTTTAAAGATTGCAAATCAATAGCCCGCGTAGAGCTATAATGAGTTATGAGTCCATGATAATCATAATCCACCCAATAATGATCTGGATCATTATGAAGGTAAAGAGGTCTGTTAGTGCCTACTTCTACAAAAGTAGGACACAATATCTGTCCCGGTTTTACAGACTTACCCAATTGTTTCATTTGCGCGTCGTTATATCGGATAGATTCTAGAAATTCAAATGCATCCGGAATACGGGCTAAATATTTAGTATCCCCAGTCCAACGATAAAAACGCATCAAGTTGCGACACATCTCGGCAGTAGCTGTAGCCGCATAACCTGCCGGTTCAAAATCACGAGCATGACCTGGAGAGTAATTGAGATCCAACTTATGCTGCATAGCCCAACCTGCCTGAGGCTTTCCTCCCTGCAATGCCAAGACACAAGTCATAGCCCGCTGAAGAGGCTCCAATGCCCGAGTTTCACCTAATAAAGTGTAACAAGCCAATAAAAAATTAATATTGTTAGTATGAACTCCATCATTAATGGTAATAAACGAAGTATAGTCTTCCTTATCACCTTTCACATATTCATAATGGAGAGGATAGCGCTGCGGCCACCCACCAATAGGATACTGACTCTCCAAAACAAAATCAAGACACCTTTCTACCGGATATTTATACTTCGGATCCAGAGTCAGTAAATACATACGCAAAAGGAACATTCCACTATCGTAGGTAGCCGCATCATCATAAGTACAATTTCCATAATAATGAGCATGTTCCTGAGCACAATGAATATATCCTTTCTGTACTTTGGAATACCATTGCTTAAGCGAAGTTTCTCCGGAAAAGTCCAACATATAAGGCCATCCCCCACTTGAATGCTGTCCCCAGATAAGAGCATCTGCCGCTGCTTGTGCCGCTTTCAGGTAATAAGATTCTCCAGTCAATTGATAAGCATTCAAAAATACATTTCCCATAGCAGGTGTACCAGCTTCTATCCATATCATACTTGGTTTAGCTTCCAGTTCCCCCCAACAACGGGAGAAATCAGGACTGTAATTCCATAAATAGCCACCACGGTTGCTGACCTTCTCTACCATGAAACGTGTAGCTTTCATCATAGCCACTTTTATATCAGAGGCCGGAATGTTTTTCTGTGCTCCAGCAGACAACAAAGTAATGAAAAGCATTACCGCCATACATATCATTTTCATACTGTTTTTTTTATAAGATAGGAAGAGAAAAGAAACAAAAAATCATCACTATTCTTCCCCCTTCCTATATAGAAATGTTTATAATTTATTGATTAATAAGCAGGATGTTGTTGACCGGTTAACCCAGGATTAACATCAATAATGGCTGTGGTGCTCAAAGTATAAAGTTCAGCCTGATTCTTGATAAACCCACGATATAACTCGGTAATCCAGGCGGGCAACGTGTTATTGTTTTCTTTATAACCCAATATCTTGGATTGTCCGGCTATACCGGAATTAGTTTCTCCTGCAATATTGGGAGTAATAAACATATTTACCCAATTCCAAGTGCCTCCATACCGGGCAACCAGTTCACTCATTTCCGTTTCTGTGGGCTGATGATCGAAATCTATATAAGTAAGACCTACCAAAGGATCCTTCCAAGATGTAGAAGTTGCTTCTTTATATGCCCGATAAGTCTTCACCTCATTATAAGGAACCTCACGCATAGCCAGTTTCTCGGTATTTGCTTTTGTTTCAGCCAAAGTTTCAGCCAACAAGTTCCACCGGATAAGATCAGTACGCCGCCATCCTTCTGTAGCTAATTCAAAGGCACGTTCCTTCACAATCGCTTTAAAAAAAGTATCATAAGTAGAGGGTGTGGTACCTATACGAGAGGCATCTCCTGCAAAAGCACGCAGACGAACTTGTTCATAAGCTGCCTTAGCTGCTTCCGTGGGCCCATTGTTCAAGTAATTTTCGGCTTCTGCGTACATTAACAATACATCCGAATAACGAAGTATAGGCCAATTGACATCCGTTTTCAAAGTGGCCGTACGGGGACCGGCTTTCCAATTGCAGCGCCATTTTCCCAAATTCAAAGCGCCATAAGGCACAGCAATATCGTTACCAGCCGCATCAATACTGTAATTGCCCACTGTAACATCCCGACGGGTATCATCATCGGCAAAAGAAAGATAAAAGGTAGGATGAATCAGTTGCAAAGGCAATGTTTTACCATAAAGGGCATTGGAAGCATGAATGCAAAGTCCATTTGTATATCCCACACGACCATTGGTTGTATTGCCAAACTCAGCATATTCAAACATTACCTCTTCAGGGTTATAAACGCCACCCTCGTTCAAGGCTCTAAACACATCCTCATATTTAGAAAGCAAGCTGTTTTCACCTTTACTAATCACTGCTTTACAAGCTTCATCAGCAATGGTATATAATTTTCTTACACGCGATTCATCCAAAGGACGGCGCATCTGAAGAGTAGATTTATCATAAGTATTCAGATCCCAATGCAAAGCATAACCTGCTGCATAAAGAGCTGTACGGGCCAATAATCCATAAGCAGCATTCTTGGAAATCCGCTCAGGAGTAGAGAAAAATCCTTCACTATACCAAGGAAGTACTTCGACAGCTTCTTGCAAATCGGCAATAATGCCATCATAAATCTCATCCCGATCAACACGGGAAGAAGAAAAAGTCGTCATATCCAATACAGGAACAGTAGAATAAGGTACATCCCCAAAATAACGAATCAAATTCAGAAAGCAAGTAGCCCGAACAGCCAGACATTCAGCTATATAAATGTGACACTTTCTCTCGTCCTCTCCCGAAAGGCTCATTGCACGTAATCCTTTCAAGCATGAATTACAACGCTCAATGCTGGAATAAGAGGTAGTATAAATGCCTGTGGGACAACTTTGATCATTGAGCACATAATTGGCCGCATAATTATTAGCATTCGAATTACTCTCAGTAGACCACATTTCATCTGTTCCATTCTGAGCCTTATACCAAGCATCCTGCATCCAGACACCTGTGTAACAAGCAAGAACAGCCATCTCAGCTTTATCAATGGAAGAGAAAACACTTTCACTGTCTGTCTTCGATTTAGAAGGAAGATCCAGAAAGTCAGAACAAGAACTGAAATTGATCGCCAAAAAGGCAACAGCTATATAATATACTATTTTCTTCATAATACAACTCTCCTATTATTATAATGAAAGATTAATGCCAAATACAAATCCTTTGGAACGTGGATAAGAAGAATCATCAATACCCGGAGTTAAAATAGAACTTTCCTTAGAAACTTCGGGATCATAACCTGAATAATTCGTAATAGTGAATGGATTATTCAATGTACAATATAGACGCAAATTACTGATAAAAGCTTTACTTAACCACTTTTTCGGGAAAGTATAACCTAAAGTAATAGTGCTTATGCGAAGATAAGAACCATCTTCCACAAAACGATCAAGCGGAGTAGTAATAGCTGCGCGGTTGTCATTATGAATACTCCACAGAATGTTCAGATCATGCTGATTAGGATTAAGCTCAGCTATACGGTTGAGGTCCGTAGCTTCTTTTCCAGTACGGGGATCCAGCAGAGTGAAACGATTGGCAGCATCCGCAAGCATATTTTGGTACGGTTGGTATGGACCGACAAAACGCTGGGTAGACATATTAAAAATATCATTACCATAAGAGAATACCATAAATACAGAAAGATCAAAGCCCTTATAAGAAAAAGTATTTTTAAAACCTCCGGTAAAATCCGGATTAGCATTCCCGATGACTGTCATATCATCAGAATTATAAACAGGTGTCCCCTTATCATCCGTCTGCCCCGTAGTATTTACATACTTGATATCACCCGGTTTATATTGAGTTTTTACAGATCCTTTCTGATAAATAACACCATCTTTCAAAACATATTTATCACCATTCTGCACAAAATCGTCGGTAGTATAAACTCCATTGGTCTTATACCCATACATCTCACCTAAAGAATGACCTACGATGGCACGGTATAGAACAGAAGAATTGGTACCACCCCTGACGCTAGTCTGATAATATTCATTCTCACCGTCTATTCTCAAGACCTTGGAACGATTGAAGGAGATATTGAAATCGGTAGTCCAAGTAAAATGTTTGTTGCGGATGTTCGTACTGCTTATAGCTATCTCAAGACCGCGATTACGGATAGAACCGATATTCTGATATTGGTGCGTATAACCGGTTGATGTCGGGATAGCCACTTTCATAAGCAAATCATCGCTCTTATTGTTATACCAGTCCAATGTCAGGTTAACTCTGTTTCCCCACAAACCCAAGTCCAGTCCGATATTCGTAGAAACGGTTTTCTCCCATTTTAAGTTATTATTACCTACTGTGCTGCCAGGTGCCAAAGCCGCCGTTTCCTGATTGCCCACAGGATATACCGTAGCATTATAGGCAGTAGCATACATATAATTATCAATATTACAATTACCGGTAGTTCCATAACCTACTCTCAATTTGAAATTATTGACAACATTTCCAATAGCATTATCTTTCCAGAATCCTTCTTCAGAAACGCGACAAGCTGCCGCTGCTGAAGGAAAATAGCCCCAACGATTACCCTCGGCAAATTTAGAAGAACCGTCTGCACGTAAGGTTGCTGTAAAAAGATAGCGGTCATTAAAAGTATAATTGAGACGACCGAAAAAAGACAACAAAGCATTTTCTTCTAAAGAAGACTTCCATGTATCGGGAGTGGCCATACTAATATCATTAAGACCGAAATTAGTATCGGGAAATGCCTTATAGGCAGTTTCTGTACCAGATGTATTTGTATAATATAATTCGTGTCCTAACAAAACGCCCAAATCATGCTTCTCAAACGTATGTTTCCAATTCAATGTATTAGTCCATTGATAAGCATATCGTTCCTTATTATCAATACTGCCATAAGGTCCGCCTTTGAGTTGAGCATTGGCCGTACGACCATCATCGAAATTAGTTGTTTTGATTTGGGCCCAATTATAACTACCAGCTGTACGGAATGTAAAATCCTTCAAGAAATCAATGTCCACACCGGCATTAACACTAAAAATACGACTAAGTTTTCTATTTATTATAGCATCGTTGGTTATCAATGGGTTATACACATCATATTCGTTACTGAAAGTACGGAATTCGGTATTTAACTCTTCATTAATAAGCTGATCATCAGTAAACAGGATTCCGCCAGTTTCAGGACGCAAAATAGCTTGTTTTAATCCGGAATAAGAACCTCCACCTAATGTTTTGGCGTAATTAAAAGAAGAATTCATATCAAAACGTACATTTTTCCATAGCTGGGAATTTACTTTAGTACGAATCGTATTACGGTAATATCCGTGATTTTTTACGATACCGTCTTGCGACATATTATTGTAGCTTACCAATACTTGAGTTTTTTCCGTTTAGAAAGAGATAGATTATGGCTTTGAGTAAGAGCACTTCCACCAAAAATTTTATCTTGCCAGTCTATTCCGGAACGTCCGCCATAAGTTTGCTCTATATCAGACCATGCTCCCGTATAAAATCCATCATCCGTATAATCCCCTCCAAACATACGTGCATACTGGTTCATTTCTCCGGCAAGAGTCCACCATTCATACTGATATTTGGCATACTGTTCAAGATTGAGCAAATCCAGTTTCTTGCCCAACCAATCCACAGATACATAGCCGTTGTAATTCACAGTTGTCTTGCCACTACTTCCACTTTTGGTCGTAATAAGAACCACACCATTTGATCCACGCGCTCCATAAATAGCTGTTGTCGAAGCATCTTTTAAAATATCAATAGTCTTAATGTCATTTACATCAATATTCTTCAAACCATCTTCCGACTGGAAGCCATCAATAATATAGATAGGTGTAGTAGACTGAGTAATGGAAGTACCTCCACGAACGGTAATATTCACTTCAGCCCCAGGAGCTCCGTTCTGTGAAACAATATTCACTCCGGCAGCTTTTCCTGCTAGCGCTTGAGCCGCATTAGTAACAGGAACTTCCGCTAAATCTGCACCGGTAACTGAAACAGAAGAACCGGTCAAATCACGTTTTTTCACTACTCCATATCCTATAACAACCACTTCTTCAAGGGTTTTAGCATCCTCTTTCATCACAATTTTGAAAGATTTTTTCCATTTACACTTATTGTTTCAGTTACATACCCCACATAACTGACAATCAAAGAAGCATTACTTGAGACATCATTCAATATAAAATTTCCATCAAAATCCGTAATAGTTCCATTAGTAGAACCTTTGACCATCACCGTAGCACCTATTACAGGCTCTCCTTTATCATCAACCACCACGCCCTTTACGCTACGACCTACCTGTTGTACGATGGCTACCTCTTTCGTTGCGGAAGAAATGGCAGACTTTTCAGAAAGAATAATATTCTTATCCAAGACTTTATAGGTCGTATTTGTTCCGGAGAAAAGCTTCTTTAAGACTGAAAAAACATTCTCATTCTTGACATTCAAGGTTACTTTACGTTTCAAATCGACCTGCTTATTATTATAGAAAAAGGTGAAATCCGTCTGTTTTTCAATTTCGGTCAGGACTTCAGAGACCGTCCGAGTCTGAGAACTGATGTTCAACATGGTTCTCTGTGCATAATTATTGCTAGCATATAACAAGCTGGCAAAACTGAAAAGAACAAAAAGAGTTATTTTCAGAGACAAAGGCAGTTTACATACTGGTTTCTTCATTTTCGTAAATAGATTTAATTTTAACTTCATAATTTGATTACAGATAAAAAGTAGTGTGTTTTTTCTGTAGATTGTTTTACGTAGGATGTTTCAACATAGCTTGTTATTTTTAAAAGATTAATAAACTTCTATTTTCTGTTTTTCTTGATGAATATTATTACTTTCTGCATACTTAAATTTTATATTTGAAGATACGCTGATATATTCCAGAATTCGTCCCAAGCGTTGTTTCTCAAGTACACCGGTAAAAGAGGCTTCAAAACATTTGGGATTCTTTACTACGAAATCCACATCAAAACGTTTAGATAGCATTTTAAGAACTTCCTTAAATGGAGTATCACGAAAAATAAGTTTTCCGTCTTTCAAGAAGTGATAACCTCTACATCTGCCTGATCAATTTTTATTTGTTGCTGTGCAGCAGTATAAACAATTTCCTGTCCCGGCTGAATTTCCTGTTCCGTCCAATTACTTTTCTTATTTTCATATGCCATGGCAATGCTTCCTTCCACCAAAGTTGCAGTTATTGTTTTATCATCAGCATAGGCTTCCACATTAAATTGGGTACCATAAACTTTTACAACAGCTTTCTGCGGCGTTCGGACCATAAAAGGCTGACGGGAATTCTTTGTTACCTCAAAGTAGGCTTCGCCATTCAATTGGACATTACGACTTTTTTCGTCAAAGTGAGAAGGGTAAACAATAGTTGAATTGGAATTAAGAATTACATGAGTTCCATCCGGCAAAATAGTATAAGTTATCATTCCCGGATTAGTACGAATCTCTATAAAATTCACTTTATTCTGCTCATTACCATTCATCCATAAATACAAAGTAGACAGTAGCAAAGGTATGGCAAGAATAGCAGCGGCACGTTGTGCCCATCGCCCCCATTGTAGCTGTCGTTCCCTTCTTATCCTGCCTCTGACTTCCTTCAAAGCAGCCCGTGCATCAGTCCGTTTTAAGGTATCCATTGTTTTTGTGGCAAAAGAAAGATAATAAATCTGTTTGGCCAGCTTTTTATTTGCTTCGGAAGAGATAATCCATTTTTCAATCTCATCTTTCTCACTTAGAGTCACTTCTCCTTCAAAATAACGGAGTAAAAGCGCTTCATCTATTCGGGTATCTGAATTTATCATAATGTCCTTTTATAATAAGTCTAACCAAGATCAAAAGTTCCTAAACCAAAAACTGTTTTTTTTGAATTATTTTTCGAATAGGTACTTTCATGATTAAAATTATGTATTTTTGCAATAACATTTTCTTCTATAATCTATGGAAACCACAAATGATAATTTGATAGACAAGCAACTGTATATATCCATGCAACAGGGAAATAAGAAGGCATTTGATACTTTATTCATCAAATATTATGCTATGCTTTGTGCTTTTGCCCGCAGTTTTGTTTCATTAGAAGATGCAGAAGAAGTGGTTCAAGATACCATGTTACAGATATGGGAAAATAGAAAAACAAATCATATAGATTCTTCTGTTCATCATTATTTGTTCAAGGCAGTAAAAAACAAATGTTATACCTTAATGACCAGAAATTCTCTTCGATTCCAAATAGAAAATATACTCACTCCGGACATACAGGAACTATTCGAAGATCCTGATTTCTATATTATAGAAGAATTAACACAAAAAATAGAAAAAGCAATACTTAATCTTCCAGAATCTTATCGGGTAGCTTTTGAAATGCATCGTTTCCAAAACAAGACCTATCAGGAAATTGCAGAAGAATTAAACATATCTTCCAAAACGGTAGATTACAGAATTCAACAGGCACTAAAACAATTACGGAAAGAATTAAAAGACTACTTACCCTTACTCCTATTCTTTTTTGCCCCTTAATAGGAACCCGTACATCCTATTATATCCTTGTACCCTATCACTTCATAACTGATATGATGATAAGAAGTGTTTCTGCCGGGAATATATGCCTCTCCAAAAGTTGTGTCAATGTTCCCAACGCTTTACCCCGAAACAGGATGGTAAGTTCTTATCTTTCTGATTATGTTCTCCATACAAAACACTCCTTTTTACAAAAATACAAAATAGGTGCGATAAAATATTACCCTATCCGTCTAAAGACATCTATAACCTAAGAATACGGCAATTTTTCTAACTATATAGATTTCAAAGAAACATATTTCTTATTCCTTCAGCAAGTTTACCAAAAAAGTTGGAAGACAATATGCTCTCATGCCCTCATTAACGATGATAATCATCTCATTAACAATGCACTATATTATGAGTGTATCATCTTTATGCTCTCATAAATGCCCTCATGCCCTCACAGTGTTTACTTTCTCACACAGACGTATATTACTTACTATCAGATACATACATTAATATTTATCTATTTCCCGAAATTCAAGAGACAGCCGTTTGTTCAGGCTTTTTCTCTTCCATGTCATGCCCAATGCAGCCTTTACGGATTTATACCGATAGCACAAAGCATATCTCCCGATTATACGATACAAACATAGGGATGTAGTTACGCAAGGATAGGAACAGGTTTACATCAAAATTCCTTCATGATTGCTCAACCAAACTACAGGGCCGACGCATTAAAATTATTGTCCTGCAAAAGTTGTGACAAATAGTTTTCATCCCATCCCGCTTTTAGTCTTTTCAGATTCATACTTCCTTTTGTTGTTTTCTCATTCTTAAGTATGGTAAGCGCCATCTTTGTTGCCACCGAAAAGTTTCCGGCAGCATTTTTCACCTTTTTACTGTAGTCTTCTCGAAAGGTAACATCCAGTTGCCAATGAAGATTATTCCCAATAGACCAATGCTGCCTGATGGCAGATGCAATCTTCTCAGGTCGGGTATTATCAAGTGAAGTTACATAGTATCTGACCTCTTGAGTATATTCCCCTATTGCGACTATTGTTCTTTCCGACTTTATCCTTACAACAGACTTCAACCCCACAAGTTTCTTCTTGAACATTTTCTCCATTATAGATCCATAACTGACTACAGTACAGTTTCTTTTCTCAATCCTTCCATGTCCGGCATTTTCCGACACATGCCTGATGACTCTATTGATTATTTCATCTCTATCCTGATAATCATCAATGATTTGTTTAGCCGGTTGATAATTTTTTTTCTTATTCTCCTTTATAGCGATAATATAATTTGCATCATGCTCAATAATGGTCTGGGTTATATCTTTCTGGCATCCCATCGCGTCAATTGTAACAATACAACCACTTAGTTCCAAAGAGTTAATCAACAATGGAATAGCTGTAATCTCACTGCTTTTGTCATCTACTTTCACCTGACCTAAAGAAATTCCATTAGCGGCAGACCAGGCGGAAACCATCCATAATTTGAATCCTTCTTTTCCCCTAGTATGTTCTCCATCACATTGGCTTGGACCACGCATGAGCTTGCCATCTATAGCTACAACGCCTTTCACCTCCAGACAGACTCGTTTTACCCAATTACGGAAGATCGACTCAAAATAATCGGGCTTTATCATACTGAAGAATCTGTTAAAAGTATCATGACTGGGGATGAACTCCAGGCCGGGTATGCGACTCTTGAAAAAAGTCATTTTCGAATTGCCAAATTCCTCAATTTCATTCAGGACTGGACCTCACAGATTACAGCAGCAATGAATATATAGATACTAGTTTCCATTTTATGGACTTTCTTGCGGTTCATACTAGGATCTTCTATTTGTTTACAAAGGTCAATTATACCAATTTTCATGTTAGTTTATGTTTTAATATATCTTATAAAGATAAGAAAAATAATCGACACAATCAAATAATAACACATTAATAATCAATAATATAACAAATAAATAACAAGGAATAATATAGTAAAAAAACATAATGCATCCGCCATAACCACGGACGTGATTAAGTCTAGTCACCTTTGTGATTAACTTTAACCACTCTTGTGGTTAGACTTAACCACCTAGGTAGATAAGCAATTACAAACATATAAAAAGTAGGAAAAGAAAGAAAGAAATAAGAGACAGGGAAATATGCACACATAGACTACCACCAACTCGATTCACAAGCCATGCAGCTGCTTTATAAGAACGAACGTTAGGGGGTGAATGATGAAAAAGAGTAGGGTATTGTGGCAAAACAACACCGAATTTGAGCAAATTTTGCCTTTGGAGCAGTTTTTCAAATATCACTTTTCTTCTGCTACTTCAGAGAAGAAGGAAGAAGGAGACCGCTCATGAAGATTTTCAATTACCCGAAAGGACATACGCATAAAAAGAACTATAAATCAACAATATAAATTATTCCAGACGCATTCTCTGCAAGCTGAGCATTCCCCAAAGCCAGCAATAAAAGTACTTTGTATCATGCGATAAAGTCTGAATAATTTATTTTTAAGCATCGGTGTTAGTGAGGGCATTGCCCTCACTAACACCGATACCCTAATAAGCAGTTCATTATAAATAAGTTATGGCAAAAAATGAGGGCATTTTCGCGTCCAACTTTCTATTGTTTTTTGCCATGTTCCAATAAATTTCTTCAGATGAACCCATTTTTTTTTGTTTCTGATTATTTCTAATAAGGTATCTCATAAATTATACTTTATCCACATCAACCATCGACATAAATTAAGAAACAAAAGATCATAAAATCCTTTTAGGAGAGAACAAAAGATGAAAAGTTTCTGTATTCCCCTCTGTGACATACCTACTTAAAAACAAAACATTATTCCAAAAGAATTCGCTGAAAATACAGGAAATAAAAAGGAAATCAGTAACTTTGTATGTTATCATTTAAAAACAAAAAAGTATGGGCAATAAGATTTATCCTATCGGTATACAGAATTTTGAAAGTCTCCGCCTGGATGGCTATTTCTATATTGATAAAACAGCATTGATTTATCAATTGGTGAAATCCGGACGCTATTATTTCCTGAGCCGCCCACGCCGCTTCGGAAAAAGCCTGCTTATCTCCACTCTGGAAGCTTATTTCCAAGGGAAAAAGGAACTTTTTCAAGGACTGGCTATGGAAAAACTGGAAAAGGACTGGACAAAATATCCCATACTGCACATTGACCTGAATACACAGAAATATGATAGTCCGCAAAGTTTGGAAAGCAAACTGAACCGTACATTGGTAACCTGGGAAAAGCTATATGGAAGCGAGCCTGCCGAAGATTCCTTGTCCATGCGTTTTGAAGGCACCATTCAGCGCGCTTATGAACAAACAGGCCAACGTGTAGTGATTCTGGTAGACGAATATGACAAGCCCATGTTGCAAGCCATCGGCAATAAAGAATTGCAAAATAGTTTTCGCGAAACACTTAAAGCATTCTACGGAGCATTGAAAAGCAAGGATGGCTGCATCAAATTCGCCATGCTGACAGGAGTAACTAAGTTTGGAAAAGTAAGTGTATTCAGTGATCTGAATAACCTGGATGATATTTCGATGTGGAATGAATATATAGAATTATGTGGCATCAGCGAAAAAGAAATTCATAAGAATTTGGAAACCGAACTTCATGAATTTGCAGATGTACAAAAGATGACCTATGACAGCTTCTGCGAAAAACTAAGACAATATTATGATGGCTATCACTTCACCCACAACTCCATCGGCATGTATAATCCGTTCAGTCTGCTCAATGCTTTCAAGCGCAAGGAATTTGGCAGTTACTGGTTCGAGACGGGGACTCCTACTTACTTGGTGGAACTGCTAAAAAGACATCATTACAATCTGGAACGGATGGCACACGAAGAGACCAATGCCCAAGTGTTGAACAGCATTGATTCGGAGTCAACCAGTCCCATTCCTGTTATCTATCAAAGTGGATATCTTACTATAAAAGGATATGATGAAGAGTTCGGTATCTATCATTTGGGCTTTCCAAACAAAGAAGTAGAAGAAGGGTTCATACAGTTTCTTGTACCTTATTATACCAGCATGAACAACGTTGAATCTCCATTTGAGATACAAAAGTTTGTCCGTGAAATACGTTCCGGCGACTACAATTCTTTCTTCCAACGCCTGCAAAGCTTCTTTGCAGACACTACATACGAGATTATCCGTGAACAGGAACTGCATTACGAGAATGTACTTTTCATCATCTTTAAGCTGGTAGGTTTCTATGTCAAAGTGGAGTATCACACCAGCAGGGGCCGCATAGACCTCGTTTTGCAGACAGACAAGTTTATCTATATAATGGAGTTTAAACTGAACGGAACAGCGGAAGAAGCCTTACAGCAGATTAACGACAAGCATTACGCACTTCCTTTTGAAACAGACGGACGAAGACTGTTTAAAATAGGAGTGAACTTCAGTGCTGAAACACGGAATATTGAAAAATGGATGGTTGAATAATGATTCTGTCATTTCTATTATTTTGAATATTAGTGAAGAATCTGTAAACAATAAAGAGTTGTTGTAAACAGATTCTTCACTCATGTTCAGGATGATAAGCTATACAATGATATCATCAAACAGATACGAAAATATCCTATCTCATACCATCCACCGGAATCACTTCCTGCATATAAATGGCATCCAGACTCCAAAGGGCGGCATCATTGGTACTGATACTTGTACATTCATCCAAAGGGCGGGAACTTCCGGCGGAAGAACAGTTTCTATACGGAAAGGTGGAGCCGGGTATGTTCCAAGCGGGAAAACAAATCTGTCCAAGCCTCTTCCGCCATTTTTGCATTACGGGTATGATAGGCTGCATATCCCAACAAACGGGATATACGGAAACGATTTTTCCTTAACTCCCATGCTTTCTGCTTATAACGGGCGGCAAGATCAAGCCATGCCTCATTCCATTCGGGATAATCAACCATACGGATCATTTCATTCATGACTTCAAAACCTCCCATGATGGTCATCAAATGATTTGTACTTTCTAACTTGGGATCACATTCGCTGGTAATAATCCCTGTAGCCGGATCATAACCTAAAGCCAACGGACCTGTAAAGATACGGTTGGGCAGTGCCACAATACTTTTCATCCCGGCTATAATTTTGTCACGGTAAACCGTATTGCCGGTACGTTCCAATTCAGTCATCCAGTTTCCGGCGTATGACAACGAGTCAGGACCGATGCGGAGACGTGCAGGTGCCGTACAAGGATACTGACTGCGAGGTTGCGCCAGACGCATGGGGTCCAGCGTGTACAATTTCTGATCGGCATCTTTTACTTCGGTCATTAAATCACCGCATCGGTCGTCCGTAGTAAGATAATAGTAGAAACGATTCCAGGCAGCCTGACTGATCCGTGCTTCTTTGGCTCCACATCCCCAATGACTGACGTTGTGCCGGCTACCCAATCCTGCATTCGGACCGATATGATACACATCCACTTCCGCCGTATGACGGGTCATGGCTTCTGCCATGCTCCAGATATCAGCACGTCCGGTACGCAGGAAATTATACCATAGCCACATATTAGAAGCCAGTTCCGTGTTATCCCATGCAAAACCTCCGATGTCATAACGCCAGGTATGGCGGACAGGATCGTATGCATGCATCACATCCCCATAATTCCAGAAACCATACCATTTGTTTTGTTCTATCGCTTTTTGATAGAAGCTGATATAAGCATCCAGCCTGTCTTCCACCCGGGCACGGAAAGGAGTACTACGATCGGGAAGGCTCAAACACCAAATGCCTGCTTGGCATGCAAATAGTCAGGTACAGGCATCAGCACTCCCGGTCCGGCAAGTTGTTTAGCTTGTTCTGCAAAAGCTTTCTTTCCGCTATAACCACCCTGAGGTATCAAGGTAAGAGTCGTTGTACGGGCAATCCCGGGGTGCTCATTCCTTCTTGCACATCTTCGTAACTGGCATTCAAGTCATGGGCCACATTATCATAATGGCGCAAGTCCATCGGTTCAGCATCCGGACTCCATATCCATGCGGTAAGAGCAGCCACCGGAGTTTTTGCATCCGAGATTTCAATAGAAGACGGATAAGACTGCCAGAAATCATGCAACTCAAGCCCCATGCCTCCGGTTATATCTCCGGCAAAGGCATAACCCTCACTACGTGTACCGGAGAAAGTACCTATCCAAGATTATTGTCATTGGCACGTTTACGGATTGAAAATGCATCCGCTGTCAGTTGGGACAGACGATAACTGTCCCAAGAAGCCCAATGATCAAGCAAAGCACGGTTCTTTTCGTCAAAGCTTCATAAGAAGGAATGCGTTTTCCTTCCATCTGCTGTTGCTGTAACGAAGATTCTCCATTTCCGGTTTTACCCAATGTAAGTATGCGTCGTCCCACCAAAGGCTGAACGGGCTCGCTCCAGACTCCACCATCGGCACAAGAGAAAGCTACATGGCGATTGTATAAAGCCTCACGCATAGGAACGTCAAAACGAACTCCCAAGGCGCGAATGAAATCTTTGTTCTGATCTCCGTCATATACAAAGCTATGCACCATTTTCACTTGCTCACTGCCACCATAAAAATAAAGCCGTACCACAAAGGGCAACCACTCACGACCATTCGGACTTTTGTGTACCCTTTCAATTTAACAAGCGCACGCACAGAACCGGCGCGCTCTACAGTCACAGATTTCAGTTCTCCTATATAATTAGTGAAAGAAACTTGAGAAGTACTTTCAAGTACCGGTTCGCTTTGCGTATGGCAGATAAGCCTAGCCTTTTCTCCTACTTTCACACCTTTATATAACAGACTATCTATCAAAAATTCGCCTTGACGAGGTATATATGCTGAAATGACTCCGGTAGAGATATGAATACCCTGTGATGTTTCTGCCACAGAAACGGACTTCTTTTTATCTGTATCCGGCAGTTTGGATTTCGCTTTAGATTTCTTTACCGCCTTTTCCAGAGTCAGTTTTCTGTTCCGGCAGGAATAACTCCAGCTATTCCTCCCCACTTTACAGAACCATCCGGCCAATAAGCCAAAGTCCAGGTATCAATAGGAATATCCTCACCACTCTCTGCAGATAGCCGTAACTTGTTTTCCGGAAAAACTTCCCTTTATCAAAGGCACTCCGAAACTTACGGCCTTATCCTGCCGGGGAGTCTCACCAATCCATTGCAAAGGAACAGCAGTCGCCTCTTGCGATGAGCATTCATAACTGAAATTTGTAATACGAGTACGCGACAAGGTGGTACGAAAACCAAACCAGCCCGTAACGGTTCAGCATCCCTGAAGTCCACCAAGCGCTCACCGTCTATGTAATAACTGACCCTATTGTTCTCGTTGGTAATCTTGATGTGATACCAATGATTCGGTTTCAGCAAATGTCCGGCATCCGTATATTCCTTTAGAATAGCAGGACGGGCTTTAGGATTTGTAATACCCGACTCATCCCCATCATAACGACGGAAACGTGTAGTAGAGTTATGATTGCCACCATATCCCAAATAGTAAAGCTGTAAAGAATAACAATTCAGGAATATACCGCTACGCCATTTTTCTCGCTTCCATAAATTATCGGGATATTGAGGGTCTGATGCCATCCAGAAGCAGTTCAAATCACTCAGACGATCTCCATCCGACTCCACCACCACACATGCATCATATTCAATGGTTACTTTTCCACTCATCTTCTCTTTTCTCCAAAGAGTCAATCCCTTGGGAGATACTATTTCAGCGGTATCTCCCTGAAACGTCACTTTATAATCAGGCGATTCCGATTCAACCTTCCAGTATTTAGTAAACTGACGGGAATTTAAACCGGAAACCCTATTATCCTGTGCCTTTGACGTAAAGACAACTAATAGAAATAAAAACAGAAACAGATTTTTCATACGATGTTGTTTTGTTTTCATTTACTTTAAAAAGTCTTTTAACGGACAGTCCGTAGCTTTCAGCCCGTCAGCAATACTCCGGGCATTCATACGGGCACCTTTCAAAGAGGTATGGGTATGGTCATGATTGAAATATGTTCCTACTACGCAAACCTTGATTGTATCCCATATCCTGGAGCTTGTCTCCTGATATTTTATTCAAATCTATAAAATAAGCCCCGGCCGCTTCTGCCGCTTCACGCGTCCATTTACCAAAAGAACTGGTATTGCGCTCTATCTCACCATTATCAAACTTATTGCGGGGTGTATGACTCAGGACAATAGGAACAGCTCCCTTTTCTTTTACATCCATAATAAACTTACGCAAATACCAGCCGAAAGAATAAACCACTTGATAGCTGCCGGTTTTCTTCATTTTGAAGACCTTGCTTTCATTTCCTGAACCGGGTAATTCCGCACGCGCTTTCCCTGTGTTTATGTCACCTGCATCATTATGTCCGAATTGTATCAAAACAAAATCTCCCGGCTGAAGTGCATGATAGATTTTATCCCAACGCCCTTCATCTAAATAAGTACGCGCACTGCGGCCCGCTTTCGCATGATTCTCTACAGAGATCCTTTCCGTGTCAAACAGTTCGTGAATCACACTTCCCCATCCCCACATACCCTTTTCATCTTTATCGGCATTCTTCACAGTACTGTCTCCCACCGTAAACAATACAGGATTCCCCTTTTTACGGGTAGCCCCCGTAACCGTATCTTTTTCTACCGGTTTCAAATAACGAGCCAGTTCCAACCCTTTATAATTACGGATTCCTTCGGCTGCTGATTCTGCATTGACACGTGCGCCAAAAGCACTTGTGTGAATGCGGTCCAGATAGAACATATACTTTACTTTTTCTTTGCCGAATTTCTCAAATTTGCGCGCCGAGATATCATTCAGATCTATAAAAGGAACTCTCGCTTTTTTAGCTACCTGCTTCGCCCATAATCCAAATGTCTGATTTACCCGGGTAATAATAGTGCTGTCTGCATCTTCCCAAGCGTTGCGAGGAGGGGACATCAAAATAGGATGAGCGCCTTTTTCTTCACATCATGAATAAAACGACGCATATATTCCCCATACGTATATACGGTCTCTTTTGCTCCTGTCTCTTTAATAGTCACATTCAGACTGTCTTTGCCAATTCCCGGAATTGAGGCACGGGCACGGCCACTATCGTACGGACCATTGTCATTATGTCCCAATTCTATGATAACCCAGTCACCTTTACGAACTCCTTTCAACACATCAGGCCATAACCGGTTATAAAAAGTACGGCTGCCACTGGTTCCTCCCAATGCATGATTTTCAACGGTTATCTTATTTTCATCAAAATACTCGTGTTCAAAATATCCCCATCCCCATTGACCGTTATTTCCATTGCCCAACGTACCGGTACGCATCGTTGAATTTCCAACAAGGAACAACACCGGATTATCCCCTTTCCGGCTGGAACCTGAAACAGGACGGGCGGAACGCGCCACATTCAAACTATCAAGTGTATTATCAACGACTTGATTCACATCCTTCATCAGAGCAGCTATTTTATTTTGAGCATGTGCAATCCTACTCCGGCAGCTAACAAAAGCATAAACAAAGTTTGTTTCCTTTCATGACATTTATAGTGTTTTTCTTTTATTGCATTTCAAATTTCTCACAAAAATAAGATGAACGAACAAACCGGAGAATAGAAATTCATTCATTTTCCTGTTTATTCGTTCAACCAATTACCTATTGACAAATACGTATTATCCTATCTTTCCTATTGCCCACAAATTTTCTTTAAACTCAATTTCAACAATGCGTAACTCGTGATTGGTTTTATCGCCATTTTTGCCTTAAACAAATCCAATCACTGCAGCAGGGCAGCAACTTCCACAATTTGTCAGAAAAGTCACCCCACCCTTGCTGGCACCTTTCAAACGAATGGTTATCTCTTTTGTCAATACAGGTTTTACATTCAAGTGGATATATCCCCAAGCTCTTTTCAGTTTCACCCTCCCAAAATCAGTTCATCACCTGCATATATTTCCAAGGTTAGCTACGCAAACGCCAACCGGTAAGTTTCATGCAAATTTCATCCACGGGCCGCACGTTCAAACTATAAGTTATCCATGCACTGTTCAGTCTGCCATCATTCTTCCATTCACTCAATTCATTATCATCGAAACTTTTATCGCTTCCATCCTGGTTGGCTCCGGCAGCCGCCGATAAGATATTCATCGACTTTCGTATCCTTGTAAGAAGGAGTCAACGGAGTTTCTCCACGGGTCAGCCTGCCCTCCAGTTCATCTCGGAATATAATTGCTCAAGCCATTCTTCACTTCAACCGGTGCGGAAGAAAGACTGATTTCGGCAGATTGCAATCCATCAGCCTTGGCTGTTATACGAACTGTTCCCGGAGTCGTAAGAGGCGTATCAAAGCCCGGTTCCACATTCTACAGGCAAAATCTTTTGAAGAATATAATTATCTTTGCCCTGTGCTATTCCACCACGCCATTCAGCCGGTCCCTCTACGTCAAAATGTATCAGATCATTAGCCAGCGGGCAAAGCACGTCTGCCATCTTTATCCATCAC
>SCPP01000356.1_pt1 | contig 26839 bp, 59 predicted proteins | sample 6106811 | NCBI WGS metagenome assembly SCPP01 (sample SAMN10720449, study PRJNA508395) | human gut metagenome | isolation source: Participant 2 stool, 15 month | host: Homo sapiens | collected 2018
GTCCGACGTTTCCTTTGTTATTTTCTCAGTCAAATCATTACCTATATTCGTTGATTTATTTCTTCACTCAAATTATCCTCTAACGCATTATATTCGTCCTGCACCGTCTGAAAATTCGATTTCACCTGTTGCCACCATTTTTCAGCAAAGTTTTTCCGTCAAAATTAAAATCTAATTTCATTCTTATTCTCCCTTCCACCAATATCCTTTTACCGTTAATACACAACACACCGTTACTGTCCTGTGTAATAACATTATCCCCACAATCAATTTTTCCGTTTCAAAATCACCCTTAAAATTCATATTGCCCTTGTCCGTAATATTCACAGCCGAATTACCGTTGTTGTCCGTAATATTAAACACAAACTGACCGTTCATTGCCAATCTGCGTTTTACGTCACCGCCCGTTGACACCTCAATAATGTCCGATAACAACGAAACCGTACCGTCACCGTCACATTTTTCATTCCGGACTGTGAAATAACACCGCTTACCGATTTCGCCTTGACTTTACCGCCTGTTGTCGATACTTTTTGTAACGTTTTGCAAGAGTTCCTATTTGTTCAAGATAGAAAACAAATCCTTTTTACCCTGCCGACAGATATAACGGTATCGTCACTTTGATAAGGATAATATTCAAGCCTTATGACGCGTTCTCTAATCTCGTTTCCGCGGTCGATTACAGTCACCGTATCACCGATATTAATTTTCTCGTCCGCATAATCCGCCAGCTTTGAAATATCAGCATATCCGCCTGTTATATTAACACAAGGCACGTCAATTCTTTCCTCATTTTCGCTGTCAAACTCCACTGTGCACGTCTTAATATTTTTACTCGGTTCAATATAATCGGTATCCACGATACCCCTCACGAACACCGTAAATATCGGCGTTTTCACTTATAATATACTGCTTTCCGCTGTTCACACTTCCGATATGCGTCATCTTTTCCGTAAGGGTACAACTTCGTCACCATATCGGTTATATCCCTTTCTATCGAAATATCTTTCGGGAAATCAGGGCAATCTTGGCAATTGTCGGCATAAATCTCGCCCAACCGCGGTTTTCGATAAGAATTTAACCGCCTCATACGGATTGGTCTTTATCCATAGAAAGAAATCAATCTTAAAACCGCTGTAATCAACTCGTTTCAATCCGACTTTTGTCAATTCACTGTCCGTCATAATCGAAAACTTCGTATTTTAAATATCTGCCCCAAAACATAAGACGGAGTTTTTCCGATTAAATCGGAATATTTTGAATATGTATGTTCGACGCGTCCGCATTGTAGACGTGACTGCATTCCGCCGCAATAAAATTCTTTTCACCGATTGTTTTGACACCTTTATAATTCTGTATGCCTGACCCTCGCATACAACGATTTTATTTTCACTTATAATTTCCGACTCTCGTTTATCGGATACGAAAAATCAAGCCTGCGTTCACCGTTTCATATGTAACACGCACATCATACGCATCACCGATTACAATACCCTTGTCAAACGTGACACTGTTATACGGTAATATTCTAAGCATTTCCGTCACCCCATTCCAAGTCGTCAAAATGTTCACCGTACATAAAATACGGTGTATATGAAATTCAACCGTCATATTCTGACTGTATGAATTTACGATATGAAGTTTGTTTCTTCCGGACGGAAATTCAAAAATCACCCGACACCAATATATTTCCGCTTGTATTTTTGACATTTTGTTTTTCAAAATCAATCGTTGTCTGACCGTTTGACATAAACGCAAGCAATTTGCCGTTCATAGACAGAGTTACATTTCTTGCACTCGCTCCAAGCTTTACAATCGGTCTTACAGGTCTGTCACCGAAATTGTATACACTTATATCACCGCTGCCGGAAATATTAAATTTAAACAAACACGAAATATCAACAGGTATATTTGCACCTAACATAAAAGGCATTTCAAAGTCGGACCGTCCGTATTAAAATACACTTGCAAAACGGTTCTGCCCTGAATGACACCTCCATAACAGCCTTACGACCGCTGTGTTCAGGCATATATATAACCTCTTCCGACACTTTCCCCGCCATTTTGAAATGGCATATCATCAAAATCAACTCACCCTCATAAAGCCACAGAGAACAAAGCTTCCTCTGTATTTCCGCAAGATTATCGGCATATATGTTAAACGTAACCGTGAATATCCTGTCATTATAAAACTCACGTCCGAAAGGATTAGCTTTTGAAAATCATATCCGCCGTCACGGTACGGCAAATCGACAATATTCTCTTTACGCTCGGCAATATCGGTCTTGATTTAGTCCTCACCGTCACACCGAAATCGGAAGAATGACGGTCTTTAAATATAAAACCATTCCTCATATAATCCCCTTTAATTGTAATTACCGTATGATACAGCCAGTCCGACTCTGTTTTGAAGTGCGTTCAAAATATCACGGCTGTCCCCTCTTATGCTGATATTTCTGTTGTCAGAATAAGAATTTGACGATACCTTAATCGACTTTATCGCACTTATAGTCTGATTGAACAACGATGTAATCACACTTTGCATATTCTTTACGTCAAAATTCACGCTTTTCACGATTTTTCTATATTCATTCCGTTTTTTCGATAGTTGCAAGAAGATATTTCTTATTTGCCTCAACGGTGTCATAGCTGTTTTCAAGACTTGTTAAAGTTGCGGTATGTGTTTTTGTAATTTGTACATTTCCTCTTCACGTTTTATCTTTTCATCTGTTCCTGCAAAGATTTGTATGTATCCATACCTTTTGAGTAACCGCATTTTGTATATGCTCAATTTGTGTGATATTTCGGACTTTGACTCGTTCCTGTCCTCAACCTCCACTTCGTGCCAAGTGCCTTTTCTTCACTTGAAAACTGTTCTTTCAGATTATTTATGTATTCCTTTTGCTTATCAAGTGCGTCCGTTGCCTCTATTTTTGCATTATACAAATTCAAAACCGCATACATAGTATCGTCACTGTATTCCTGCCAACCTACAAAACCGCCGTCATACATTTCCTGAATACGTTCGATACTGCGTTCGTAAACTGAATATGACTGTCGCCTGTTTCGTCCCAATCATCATATGTATCGCGGATATTTTCCAATTCTTCGCGTCACTTTTTCCACTTTTCATAAACGGCATAATTCTTTTCATTCTCAAGCTTGCCGATTTTCAAATCGACATCGGCTGTACTCATAGAAATCCTCCCAAATTTCTTTAATTTCCTCTGCCGAATATGCGGTTGAAGTAACCATTTCCGACACCATAGCATTATAGTTGTAAAGCTGTCTTTTGTACGATTCAATCTGCTCGTCAACGCCCATATCATTCACTTGCGCCTGATATTTAATCCAAGCGTCGGAATGTTTTTGTAGTTTGAAAGTGCGGTTTCACTCGCCTTTTTCTTCTTTCAAATTTTCTTCTGCGACGCGAAATCTCCTCTTGAATTTCTTTCACAACCTCGCTGTCATAACTGAATTGCTCCATCAATTCATTCCAAAGCCTAATTCCTCTGTCGGAGATACATCGTTTGTTTTTGTAATGGTTTAAATCAGCCTTTTTATTTCAAACATTTCATTGTTTTGCCGGACGCATAATGCGGAATACCCATACCGTTCATTATCGCCTTTGTTTCGTCAGCCGTATAAACCTTGTCACCTTGCGACAGCGGAACAACCACATCACGCCCGCTAAACATCATACCTCGCCCGTTATGCTCGATAAGCTCACGCGGATCACTTACGCCCTTTCATCATTTACAACCGCCAAATCGCTTTTGCATATTGTGTTCCGTCTGCCAGTTTCGGCATTCCTGCACATTGTACTTAACAGTAACATTGACTGTTCTGTCCTTCAAACTGTTTATACTTGCTCTTGCCGAACTCACACCGCTTGCGGTATTGTCAACTGCGGTAATATTGATTTTGCGTTTTTGCCGTCAAATTCACTCATTATTTTACCTGCCGATGAATTAAGTGTAACAAGTGCATTTTATTGCCGTTGCCAAAGCATTTATAAGTCCCGACGCGTCACCCGTTATGCTGACCGATAAATTAGCCGCCTCTGCCATAACTATACCTCCTCTCCGTAAAACATTCTCAAATGTTCGTTATCGTAATCCTCTGTATCTTCATTCAATCCGTCAAGCATTTTAAACAGTACCCACGGATTTTGTCTGCCAACTTCGTCAGGGCGGTATGTGGTGGTACGTTAGAACATCGTATAGATGTCCTAAGCGCCCGCTGCCGCCTGACGTTACTCGTTTTGAAGAAAGAGCGTCAACGTAAAACCCCAAAGTGCAAGACATCTTTGCACGTTCGTTCACGTCAACGGAATCGATAATATCCTGAGTTGCGTCCGTACCCTCAAACATATAGTCAAGTGCATCTCTGCAAATGCTGAGCGGACCTTTCTTATTTTCATCATTATGTGCGTCATTAATAATGCACATCGCCTCAAAGTCAAACGGCTTTGAAACGTATTTAACCTTATCTTTTACAAATGTTAATGTATGTTGCATAATTTTCTCCTTATACCGTCTGCGGATAGTAATTCATATCCGTAAACCACTTGTTTTCAAATTCATCTCTTGTGATATTTGACGGCAAATCCTTTCATCAAAGTACGCATAATAATTGTTGTCAAAATCACGTTGTACCGCCGTGTATGTTGCCTTAGCGGTTTGCTTGTCGATACTTCCGCTTGACGGCTTTGTCTTTCCTCAACATTCGATGCAAAACTGTATGAACCCTTGTAGTATCTTACATAACGGTACGAGCCGTCGGACTTCAAAATTCTCCATGCCACACCGAAATATACTGTTTTAACATCGTTTCCGACTTCAACCACACCGTTTTGCGTGTCACTCCACGCCACATTGCGTCAACCTCCGGCGGAATATCGGCATTTGTAATATCGTGTCCCAATTTTTCGATATAGCTTGACGCCTCATACGCACCGTTGTCCGCATCAAAACATCACTGCCGCCGCTGTCGGTCGGTGCAATTTCAACCGTTCCTTTCAAATTATACGCTTCTCCGTATTCCGTTCCGCTAACGCTGTCCTCATTCACTTTAAAAAGTATACTTGTCCACACCTATTGTAGGTAAAGGTTTCTTGTTCATAATTTTTCCTCCATTTTTTCATATTTTGTCTTAAAGAGATATATTTTATAACGTAAAAATATTTGAAATCTCATTGTCTTATGATATATTTTTTATCATTTTCGGGAATGTCCATAGACATCTCCCTCACCCAACTGTCTTTTGTCATTACTTCATTGACCTCTGCCGCCAAATCACTGTATTCTTTTCGGAATTTCCGCCCATATGTCAATTTGAATATGCCCGTCTTGAATACTCGTCATTGTCGGCATAAAATCCGCCGCACTCCGTCACCGTATAATAACTTATAATCGGCAGATTATTAAAATTTTCGGATATTGAAATACTGCCTTGCATTTAACATCACTGAGTGACTTTTCAGCCTCCGCATTAATATCAATCATATAATCACCCCTTTATCGCCTCTGCGATTGCGACAATATTGCGTGTTTGATAAAGTGCCGCAAGATACGGCTGTGCCGCCATTTTCGACGTACCGAATTCAACAAATACCGCATATTCCGTATCAGCCGATATAACCGCCGTATTTCCGCCGGGCTGTACATTAATTGATGACTGCAGCCGTCCCGACAGGGCAAAGACTTTTTGCACTTTCACATACCGTTTGAGCACCCTGACCGATTATATCCGCAAAATTATTTTCTATATTATTTGCAATATCCGAAAGTCCGTTATCATAATTAATATCAATCTGCATTTTTCTCACTCCGCATCATCGCCGTCATACCGAAATTCCAACATTCAGCCTTTATAATCTCAAAAAATTCGTCACCGAATTTAGCATATCTGCCTATTTTATAAGGTCTGTTTTGTCACAGAACACTTTATATTTTTATTTTCGGTCAAACCGTATATACGGTTTTCGAGTTCATTTTCATATGGCTGAATATCAACAACACTCCCCAAGTGTTTTTTCACCTTTTTCATATGTATTTTCACCGACTTCGTACACCTCGATTTCGGTGTCATAAATCGTTCAAACGGATTTATCATCGGCAATCACCTCCGACGGCACTTTAACTTTTCTTGCTGACAAACGGCTTTAGACGTATTGCATATTCTTTCAAATAATCATAGTTGTCGTCAGAGTATTCGACCTTCCTCTCCCCTCCGTAACCGACTTAACACCGCCGTTTTGATTTGCCGTATATCTCTTGACCGTAAGCGTCGGAATAAAACACAATCTGTCTTGGCAGAACATCAATACGACAGTACGCCAGCACAGAATTAACAGTATCCTCAATCAAAAGCATAAGAACACCGTCCTTGTCATTGTCTTTAATTCCGAGCAGTAATTTCACCGCGTCAAGAATTTCATTTTTTTAGTGTCCCCCATTTTCAACACAGCCTTTCTGACCTATTCTTATTCGGCAGTTTTAAACACATAAATCGCACTCTTTTATTTTCAAGCACAAATGCGTCATAATACACTCTGCCTTCAACCAGCCAGCCGTTGATTCCCGGCGGATTATCGATTTTGTATTCCGACAATTTAACCGGAGAAGTCGTTGCGGCTTGATTTGTGATAATAAATTCTACGTTTTCAGGGAAGTAAGACTTCGGCACAACGATAAGCGGAATACCGTCAATCGTTCCGACTTGACCTTTAATCAAAATTCCCCGACATATCGCCGTTTCTGATAAAGCTCGAATCCTCCTTAATGTTCTTGTAAAATCACTTGATACAAATGCACAACTTCCGACAAGCGGAACATTATTTTCAATAAGAGTTGTTGCACCGGTCAAAATGCGTCATAAGCATTTGCCTTTGTCACCTTACCTGTAACGGTAGTTTTGCCCTTCGCAAATTTTCCCAAAACGATACTTGTCGATTTCAGGCACAACCACTTCTCTGATTTGTCTTTGAAGTGCCGCACCTGCCGCATTTGACATTTGAGTATCGTTATATGTCCCCCTGTCAATAGTGAACGTGAAACTTCTGTCACGCGTCATAGTCATTTCCTGTACAGTGTTTTCGATTTCCTGCGGTGTACCGTATCTGCTTGTGCCTGATACCGAATAGTCGTTCATCTCTGCGGTAGGCACTCGAATATACGTTTACCGTCTTAACACCGACAAAGTCGTAATCATTGTTTACCGCCGCCGAAGTCATAGACTCCCTTGCGAATTTTTCATCAATTTTTGAGCATACTTACTTGCATAATTTATAGCCATTGTATTCATCCTTTCATAATCACGTTATTTATTACATTCCCAAACCGCTTAAAACGGGTCTGTTAAATTTTCTTTTTCTCTTGAAATTTTCGGCGGAACACCCTTTAATCTTTCGGATAAACCGCTTTCGATTGCTTTCATATATTCTGCTTTAAATCGCTCGATATTTTCCGCCATAATGTCCTTTGTCTGCATCTGCGACCATTCTTGCGAAATTCACAGGCAGATTTTGAGCCGCCAATTCCTTTGCCGCCTCAAATTCGGCTCTTTCGGATACATACTGCTGTCTTTCATTTTCAAAATCCTTTGTCTTTTGTCCATTTCAGCCTTTGCTCTGTCCTCTGCCGACATTGTAGCCATCTTCGCGGCGTCCTCTCTTTCCGATACGATTCTGTCTGAAAATCTTTTCCCACGTTGCTTTTTCGTTTTAATCGCCTCCGCAACATAGCCTGCAATGAGATTTTAGTTCATCGTTTTGTGTCCCCCGTTTCGTTTTTCGTGTCACCGTTTAGTGTCCCCTGTTTCTTCTTTTCGTCCATACTTTTTCCTTTCTTTACATTAAAATAAATCACTATGTTTTTATTCTTGAATTATTCCTGTACATATTTTAATTTTTCGCTAAGCATTTTTCTTTTGCGGCAGCCTCCTCCTTCGGATCGCCCACAAATGAAAGCTGTGATAAAAGAGTTTCGCTTGACGCAATACCGACTAAGTTGTTTACCATCTGTGAAATCTCCAACTCATTAACAGGCAAATTTCGTAAACACAACATCAATGCGATGTATCGGCACATACCCATAGCACCTTTTAACGACAGAAAATTAACATACAATTCAAATCTCTGTTTTAAAGCTTTCGTCAAGTATCGCTCCTTGTTTCTGACGTGCTGTTCAAAACCCATAAGCTTATACTTAATCGCGACACCCGATAAATTTGTACCGAACGTCTGGTCTGATAAATCGGGAATCATAGAAAATCTGTGAATATCGCTTTTCAGACTGTCCTTTAACACTTCAATATCGCTTTCGGACATAACCTTTGAAAGATATTGAGCCTCCGCACCCTCATATCCCATCAAAATGCGTTCTTCCCTAAGTTTCTTCGCCTGCTCACTGTCAAGGTCGATACCGGTAAGGAATAAGAATGCGTCAACAAACTGTTCCTTGTCGTTAACTCTGTCCGACTCCAAAATATTGTAAGCGTCAATCAGCGGAATCATCTGTTCAAAATCACCTTGCTTTTCTTCATTGTTGCGATACTCCACCATAGGCATTTTACCGAAATAGTGGTGCTGAGAATTTGTCATAGTCATATGCAAAAACTGTCCGCAGTGTTTTCATATGTATAAATCATCTCCCTGTCACACAATACAGCAAACACCCGTAACCGCGCCGTCAATGTCACGCTTTTGTAATAATGTATGCCGTACAGCGGAATTTCGCCAACGCCCGCACCGTATACAATAAACGTGTTGCTCGGCGGCAAACATACACTTTTCGGCTGTGATTGCTCGTCCGCATAAACCAATTCATAAGCTTTACCGAAAATGCTCATTGTCTTTTCAAATTCCGCGTCCAAACTCGGCATATCCTGAACGGCAAAGCAATTTTAACCGCCTCAATATCGTATCCGTCCGAACAGCTGTACGCCACAGGATTGCCTACAAGATAGCTTTTGCAATATCCACGATATACTTCGCGTGATTGCACACAATTTTGTTGTTCGCGATATTGTCGCTTGAACGTCTGCGTTCACAAATTGCGTGTTTGCCGATATAATAGTTGTAAAGTTTTTCGTATCGCTCCTGTTCAAGCGAATGTTTCCCAATCAGCTTAGCAAGCAACACCTCGTCTATACCATCCTTTAAAATATCCTCGTCAATTATCATAAATCAAGTTCACTCCTTTAATTACCCTCGCTTTTTTCTTTGTGATTTCGTCCTCAAGCGCATAACGTACCGCATCAATGGTGTGATTGTTCTTGTCGGGATAAACCGACTTAAATTCCCCGTCCGTATCGCGTTCAAGCTCATATTCCGAAAATTCTCTTGTGACATTCGGACACCTTTCGATCAATCACGATTCTTTCAAGACTCTGCAAAATCTGATACCGTACTCGATACTGTCCGGACCTTTCCTTGCACCGCGGACACGCAAACCGAACATTCGCAAATCATTGATACTTTTCGGCTCGGCACTGTCGCATACAATCAATTTATTAGCAAACCCTTTTTCAAAAATCTTTTCAGCCGCATTGTGATTTGTCATCCCTTTCGCGTAAATTTCGTCAAAGATAAACAACTTATTGTTGTGATAAAACACACCACATACACAAACGGATCTGCCGCGAAACCGAAATCGACACCGCATTTAATATTGTCAAAACTTTTACTTCCTCATCGCTAAGTTTTACAACTTCAAGATTATCAAAAATTTCACCGCCTGTTCCCGTCACTTCGCCGAGATATTCGTGATTATACTGATTAATATGTAGCTTTTTAAGATACTTTGCTTCTAAAAATTGTTCTCCCAACCAGTTTTCGGTACATCAAGATACGTACTCTTATGCACAAGCATATCGTCACGCTTTTGAGTGCCTCACGGTTTACCCAACTGCGTCGGTTTTGCGGAGGATTGTACGAATAAAACACGGTAAATTTTTCACCGCCACGCATCATCGACTGATTTATCGAGCGGATTTCTTTCATACCGCAAAACTCGTCTAACTCCTCATACCAAATATATCGAATATATCCGTGCGTAACCTTTGTGGATTTCAATTTCTGCACCTTGTCCGCACCGCGAAACAGTATTTTCTGACCTGTTTTTGTAGACCATTTCCGGCACACTCGCCTTTATATCCCACATATCCGATACGCCGAGCTTTTCAATCGCCCATTCAAGCTGAGAGAATACGCTGTCTTTTAAGTAAGCACCGACCTTACGCAGTACAACCGCATTTGTATCGGCATTTTTCATAATACCGAGTATAATTTCAACGCTCACAAAACTTGATTTAGTCGACCCACGACCGCCGCAAAGCCAAAATGCGTATAATCTTCAATAGAGTTATGCACCTTGTAGAAAGATGGTGCAATCAGCCTGTCAAGACTGCACTGCATTTTTCCGCTCCTTGATTTGTTCGGCTTTTCGATATTATCGACGATTATAACATCACCGCCTCCGCTTTCGCTCTTGCCTCCGAACATTCCGTAATGCTTACCCAAAAGCTCCGCCGCTTTAAATGAATCCGCCATACGAATTGCCTCATCTTCACGACGCATTATGTACGTTAGAAATTCAAGAATTTCCCCTTCATTTGCAATGCCCAATTTAATCACCCTCTTTTCATTTAATATTGATTTTTCATCAATACATAACGTCCGACTTTCTGACACATTCGCTGCAGCCGATACATTCTTCATCATCATTGATATAGTAATGTTCCGGTTCAAAAGCACCGCATACGGGACATACCGTTTCCCCGTCATATGAGTCATACTCACCGTAATTATCCGTCCTTGCAATTTCCATTGCCAAAATTGCCATTGATCATCATTTGAATAAATCATAAGCACTCCTTTCTATCTTTTAAGATACTTTATTGTTAAAAATATATGCCAATCATTTGGCCATCTCTTTAAGACACCGTTATTATATCTCATCAAGATACTTTTGTCAAGTATAAATTTCTTTTTAGGATACTTTTAACAACATTTTGTTTACTTTTAGATACTTTTATGTACAATGCTTGCAAAGTTTCAAAATATGATACTATATAATCAGTTACGAAATATGATTAGAAAGATTTTGGTGATTAAAATGACTACGGGCGAAAGAATTAAAATGCTCAGAAAGAGCATAATTTAACCCAGGAGGAGCTTGGGCAAAATCGGTGTGCAAAAGCGGCAATCAAAAATACGAAAAGGGACAGTAAAACATAAAACGCGACTCGCTTATAAAGCTTGCACAATGTCTTGATACTTCCCCGAATATCTTCTCGGTTGGGAGGATATGCCGAATAACGTTGAAGTAGCCGATACTTCAAACTATGTAAATATTCCGATAATCGGCAGAGTTGCGGCGGGTCTGAGCTGCTTTGCCGAAACAAATATCACAGATTACGAACCTGTCAGTAAAATGACGTTCGCGGTGACGAACCGTTCGTTTTCTCCGTGTTGTCGGTGACAGTATGTATCCGCTTTTATGGAGGGCGACCTTGTGCTTGTCAGATGTCAGTCGTCGGTTGACAGTGGCAGTTATGCGGTTGTTATGATAGATGAAGAGGACGGCGTTGTAAAGAAAATCGTATACGGACCCGATTTTATCGAACTTCACTCCATAAACCCAATGTACCCTGTCAGACGTTTTGAAAACGAAGATGTTACACGTATTCGTGTATTTGGCTTGGTACGCGAGATAAAGCGAAAATTTTAGTCGAATTTGGAACAAATCAGTATAAATTTACGTCTAATAATATATATGATAAAGGAGTATAATATTGTATCAATATAAAACACTTTCAAACGGTATAAAGTAGTTGCCGAAAAGATTGATTACCTAAAGTCAATCTCAATCGGATATGGGTAGGCAACGGCTCACGATATGAAAATAAAGAAGTAAACGGAATTTCTCATTTTATCGAGCATATGCTTTTAAGGGAACGAAAAATCGGTCGGCGGCACAAATTGCACACGAAATAGATTCGGTCGGCGGTCAGCTTGACGCATTTACTTCGCGTGAATATACTTGTTTTACAAAAACACTTGATTCGCATATTCCGATTGCACGAAATTCTTTCGGATATGCTTTATAATCCGAGTCTTTCACCTGATGATATGGCACTTGAAAGACAGGTTATAAAGAAGAAATCCGTATGTATGAGGACAGTCCGGAAGATCTTGTGTATGACCTTTCGTCATACGCCGCATGGGCGACACACCTATGGGCAGAACGATTCTCGGCACATATGAAAGTCTTGACAGCATAACGCCGGATATAATGAGAAACTATATGAATAATCATTATACAAGTGCGAATACTATAATATCAGTATCAGGAAATTTTGACGATACGTTTTTGAACTTCTTGAAAAGTATTTCGGTACAAAAAATGCTTGACACAAAACCGTATCTTCCCGACGCACCTTATATAAGCAAGAATAATATCGTAAAGAAAAGATATTGAACAAGTCCAGCTTGTCGCAACGTTCAAAGGCATTGATGTTATGGACGAATCGGTGTACAGTCTGCTTGTGTTTAACAACGTGTTCGGCAGCGGAATGTCGTCAAGATTGTTCCAAAACATACGCGAACAGCGTGGTTTGGTGTATTCGATAAGTGCGGGACACAGTGCGTATATCAATACGGGCGTATTTGATATTTCTGCCGGAATGAGTCCCGAGAGTCTTGGCGAAGTCGCACATCTTATTTCAAAAGAAATCAATACGATTAAACGCAATAAGCTGACATCGGCAGAAATCACAAAAGCAAAAGAACAGCTTAAAGGTAATTATATACTTTCAAGCGAAAGCACAGGCGCAAGAATGCAAGGCGCAGGTCGCTCATTGCTTTTGAATAAACCGATATACACAGGAAGAAGCACTGAAAAATCGACGCAGTAAATGCCGATTAGGTTGCGGAAATAATAGACAGAGTTCTCGACAGTTCGACTATGTGTATTTCAGCAGTCGGACCTGTCAATAACGTTGAGAATCTGTTTGAACTCGATTAAATAATGTATAAATATTAATTTATTATAAAATTTTAGCTAAAGCACTTGCAATTTTATTGTATTTGTACTATGCTATAAATAAATGATATGCTATTTTTAGCAGAAAGGGTGAATATCATGGAATTTAACGAAACAATGAAAATCAACCTTGAGTTTGATAAGGAAAAGGAAGTCAGAGAAATAGTTGCCAAAGTATATGAGGCACTGAAAATCAAAGGCTATGATCCTATCAGCCAAATAGTAGGATATATCCTTTCAGGCGACCCGACCTACATAACAAGCTATAACGGTGCAAGAGGTCTGATTGTTAAAATAGAACGTGACGAACTTTTAGAGGAGTTTGCAAAAACATATATTAAAACGCTTTAATCAAATAAAAGGTATTTTATACATACCTTTTATTTGTAAAAATCCGTCAAATGACGGATTTTTTAGTTTCATCACAATATTTTCTTTAATACCTGCATTACACCCTCATCATCATTTGACGGTGCGATGTATTTTGCAACTTTTTAATTTCATCGTGTGCATTTTCCATGGCGTAACTTTCGCCGCAATTTTGGAGCATTTCATAATCATTCATATAATCACCGAACGCAACACATTCTTCGGGCGAAATACCGAAAATTTCCTGAATAACCTTAATTGCGTTGCCCTTATTTACATTTGCATTAATAACATCAACCCAACTTTCCGCCGATAAAACAGCTTTCAAATCACCGCTTATATCCGCGAGTTTGGGAAGTATATTATCCTTTGCTCTTTGTGGCAGTAAAGCGCAAGATTTAAAATATTATCCTTGCCCACCACCGATTTTATGTCATCAACAGTTTCCAAACGCACATTATATTGTGCGACATCGTTCATAACATATTCAGGCGGGTTTTCTATATAAGATGTCTTTTCGCACCCAAGCACAGGATAAATCCCTTTGTCCTCACTCACCAAATCAAGCACTTCCAAAGCCTTATCGTCAGGAACGGGCATAATATGAATAACCTTGTCCTTTTCCATTATAATTCCACCGTTTTCAGAAATAAAAATCAATTTATCCTTAATCGGATTAAATATATTCAAAAGACTGTAATACTGCCTGCCGCTTGCGACAACAAATTTCACGTTGGGATGTGACTCAATCATTTCAAACAGACCTTTCGGCAAACGCAGTTTACTGTCTAAAACAGTTCCGTCCATATCAAATGCAACAAGTTTTATTGATTTTTCCACTAAAAACCTCCTTTTGCTTATTATATACCGCAAAGGAGGTAATGTAAACATTTATTTTTTTCATTTTTTTTATTTTAATTATGTATTCCGTTCCCCATTCAAAAGAATTTTCTTCGATTCTTGCGTCTATGCCGCTTTTTTCATCAAATCAACCGCACGTTTTACGGTGTTTTGAATACTTTAACATCTTTTGCAGTTGTTATGCGAAGGTCATTGATAGGTTTCGGTTTCGGAATATTCATGGTGCGTACAAGTTCTTCTGCTTGTGTAACATTCATATTGTCACGGCAAATAAGTTTGACAGCCTCAAGCTGTTTTTCTTCATTGTTAAGCAACAGCAAAGCTCTCGCGTGACGTTCCGTAAGGTCGTAATCTCTTATTAATTTTTCACAAGCGGAGGCAGTTTTAATAATCGTATTTTGTTTGCAACCGATGCTTGACTTTTTCCTACTTTCAAAGCCAACTCCGTTTGTGTAAGTCCCTGTTCACGAATAAGACTTTTATAACTTTCCGCTATCTCAAAAACGATAAATCCTCTCTGCAAATTTTCAAGTAAAGCCAAAATTGCCGATTTATCATTGTCAGCCTCAATTATAACCGCCGGTATTTCGTCAAGTCCCGCCATTTGTGCAGCACGAAAACGTCTTTCACCTGCTACAAGCTCATATTCACCGCTGCGCCTGCGTACCGTTACCGGCTGAATTAAACCGTATTCCATTATAGAATTTTTCAATTCCTCCATAGCTTGCGGTTCAAAAATATTTTCTCTCGGCTTAGGATTTGGTGCTATCATATAAAGCGGAAGTGATACAATCCGCATTTTATCTTGTACCGTTGATTTTCTAAGGAAACTAATCATGGAAATTTCTCCTATGCTAATTTACATTATTTTACACTGAATAGTTAAAAAATATATCCCACACACCCTTTGTTTGTCCATGTGTGCGTTTTCTGAGCCTCGCGAAGAAATTCTCGCACGGACATTTTATCACTACTTTTTAAATTCTTAATTTATTAAAATTTAAAAAAGTAACCAGCGATAATGTTCGGCATTGATGTTTACACTTGATGTAACAACATTATCGCTGTTTACCCTCGGTGGTGGAAGGTGTAAGACATTTTGGGGTAGAACAAGGCCTTGGGAAACCTTGTTAGAAATGTACCGTATCGATACTATCTGCCTTACATTTACTATTATAGCATAACATTTCCATATTGCAAAGCACTTTTGCAATTATAATTCGACAATATTCAATTTAATTTTTATTTCACCAAATTGTAACAAGTTCCGATAGGAGTTTTGTTGCAATACCCGGTTTCTCGGATATTTAAGCGGAGTTTGTCCTACTTTTTTATAACTATTATCTTGTGTTTCAATTCGGTGAACGGAATTTCCGCCTCAACAATGTCCTCAATCTGTCCGCCGAGTATTTTTATGGCACGTTTAGCGTCCTTTACTTCCTGCTCTGCCAACGGGCCTTTCAAAGCAAGGAAGTAACCGCCTTGTTTCAAAACGGAATACACCACTCCGAAAGCACAGTCAAATTAGCCACTGCACGCGACACAACGGTATCGAACTTACCTCTGTAATCTCTGTTTTACCGCCGTCCTCCGCACGCGAATGGACAAATTCCACATCATTTATATCAACTTTTCACAAACGTCCTTTAAAAGTTAATTCGCTTATTAAGACTGTCAAGCAAAGTCAGCTTAATTTCAGGCTTTGCGATTTTCAGCACAAGTCCGGGGAAACCCGCACCTGTTCCGGCGCCAATCACTTTTCCCTTGACATATCCCGTCTTTATTGCGGTCAGCGAGTCAAGAAAATGTTTTGTTACAATGCCCTCATCATCTGTTATCGCAGTAAGATTAATCTTTTCGTTCCACTCAACCAAAAGACGCGCATATTCCATAAGTTTATCAACTTGCACATCATCAAGCGGTATATCAAGCTGTCTGCTTCCGTTTATAATTAAATCCTTCATCATTCACCTATCCATTTTATAAAGATTTCAGCCAAGGTATCATCGGCTCAACATAAATAGCCTGATAACCGAGTTCGTTCGGATGAGTGCCGTCACCGTCAGGCTTACTTTCTGTTCCAAAATACAGCTTGCGCATATCATCGTCACGCACATTTACACCTGTATCGGAATTATTTTTGCATACAAATCAAGATACGAAACATCCCACTTGTCGCATACTTCTTTATACGCTCATAATACGATTCAAAATTACCTTCGGTCATATGTAAACGGATCATGTGTAATAACAAACCCTACTTTCGAGTTAGGAAAATCATTTCTAATTTCAAAAACATTTTCCCATACCGCCGGTCATTGTGTTTTCATCAAAATCACCGCTGAAACCGTCTGTAATTTCTCCAAGTTCCGAATGGCCCCAAAAATCATTCAAACCGCCCTCGGCAATGATATATTCATAATCGCCGTCAAGGTTATCGAGCATATCCGTAATATACGGTCTGTATCCGTCTGAATTTTCCGACCATCGCACATTGTCAGCAAGAGTAGCACCGCCCTTGCTGACATTTGTAACATTCATATTATATTGTTCCCCAATCAACTTGCCGTAACAGCCTTGCCAATTAGTGCCGTAACTGATACTGTCACCAATAAATGCAATTCTTTTGCCGTCAAGCGGATTTTCACCTTTAAAACTGCACGACGTAACAGTCATAACAGCAGTTATCATTAGTGAAATTATTTTATCCATATTTCTTACAACCACTTTTATCCCAAGATTTTTCAATAAGTTCTGCAAGTTCCTCAGCTTTCTTTTGTGATGTATTCTTCGTCCTTACCCTCAATCATAACACGAACAAGCGGTTCAGTACCCGAAGTCTGATAAGGACTCTGCCCTCGCCGGCAAATTCATCTTCAAGAGCCTTGCAAGCCGCAGCTATTTCTTCATTTTCCATATAACTGTTTTATTTTCAAGTTTTACAACGGCATTTCTAAGCACTTGCGGCATAACCGTTACAATGCTTGCCGCCTCAGACGCTTTCATACCTGTCTTTTTAAGTACCGATAAGAATTGCAAAGCACTTACAAGACCGTCACCTGTTGTGTTGTGGTCAAGGAAAATGATGTGACCGGATTGTTCACCGCCGATATTGTAACCCTTTTGCAAGCATTTCTTCAAGTACATATCTGTCACCTACTTTTGTTCGCGGAATGTTGATACCGATTTTTCACCTGCCATAAATAAGCCAAGATTACTCATAACCGTTGCAACAAGAGTATTTTGCTTCAATGTACCGTTATCACGCATAAACTTTGCACAAGCCGCCATAATCTGGTCACCGTCAATAAGCTTGCCGTTTTCGTCCACAGCCAACATTCTGTCCGCGTCACCGTCAAAGCTATACCGATGTCCGCACCGATTGAAGTAACGTAAGCCTGTAAACTTTCCATATGAGTAGAACCGCACATATGATTGATGTTTACACCGTCAGGAGTGTTGTGTATAGCCTCAACGTTTGCACCAAGCTTGTTAAGAGCTTTGAAAGCAGTTTCATAACTTGCACCGTTTGCACAGTCAACAGCGATTTTCATACCGTCAAGACGGCAGTCAATCGTAGAAACAGCAAACGCAACATAATCCTCAACAGCGTTGTGGTTAGCACTTACATAACCGACTTTGCCGTGAGTAGGCAATTCTTAGATCGCCTTTTCACCAAGTATATAACTTTCAATTTCGTTTTCAATTCCGTCACTTAGCTTGTATCCGTCACTGTTAAAGAACTTTATACCGTTGTATTCGCATGGATTGTGAGATGCAGAGATAACAACACCTGCATCAGCCTTGTAGTATCTTGTAAGATATGCAACAGCCGGTGTAGGAACTACACCCAAAGGAATAACCTTTGCGCCCATCGAACAAAGTCCGGCAGTAATTGCCCCCTCAAGAATATCACCTGATTTTCTTGTATCTTTACCAATAGGTATTCTCGGTCTTTTTGAAGAATGTTTTGTAAGCACATATGCACCGCTTTGACCTGTTTTAAAAGCCAATTCGGCAGTAAGGTCTTTGTTGGCGATACCTCTTATACCGTCCGTTCCAAATAGTTTTCCCATTCTTAATTTCCTCCTAATTAAACTAATCCTATTATATTATTATATAATAAAGATATACAAAAGTAAACCGTTTTTGACAAAAAACTGCCGTTTAAAACGGCAGTCAGATTGTCGACAAATTGTCCGGAACGTGCAAGATATTATTTTTATATTTTATAATTTAATTTATAGCTATAAAATAACAGGCAAGCCTATCTTCGATATACGGCTTGCCTGTGCGCTTGCGAAAATAAACTCTAACGTACCCATGTACGCCGACGAGTTCATTTTCACAAAATCCGAACTAATTTCGACCTCTGCTATCGTGTCGGTATTTTTCCGACAGATTTAATTTTCTTATTAAAGGTCCGTAAACTTCTTACCGCCCATAAGGTGAAAATGTAAATGCGGAACAGTCTGACCGCCGTCCTCGCCACAGTTGTTTACAACTCTGTAACCGTTTTCGGCAAATCCCAATTCAGACGCAATCTGCGGTATCTTTTCCCATATAGCCGCAACATACTTTACGTTTTCCGCATTAATTTCATTCGCACTTGCAATGTGACACTTCGGCACAATAACAATGTGCTCCGGTGCTTGCGGATTGATGTCACGGAATGCTAACATCATATCATCTTCATATACCTTATTTGACGGAATTTCTCCGTCAATTATTTTACAGAATAAACAATCCATTTTATTCACTCCTTTGTATTTCACACCACCCTCAGTCGGCTTTGCCGACAACTCCTTTGAGCCTTTTGCCTCTCCTTAAGGAGAGGTGGCACGCAGTGCCGGAGTGGTGACTCATATCTATTCTCTATTATCTTTTCTCTTATCTATTATATCTTTCGTACGGGCGGTCATCGGCCGCCCTTTTAATACCTCAACATTGCGGGCGACCAATGGTCGCCCCTACATAATAGTCAAAACCGTTTACGCTATTCTCAATTACTTAATCTGTTCCGCAACGATTTCGTCAACCTTAGCCAACGCGTCATCAATCTTGCTCGCGTCACTGCCGCCGCCTTGCGCCATATCAGGCTTACCGCCGCCGCGGCCGCCTGCAACAGCCGTAATATCCTTAATAATCTTACCGCAATGAACGCCCAGCTTAACAGCCTCCTTTGGCCATAGCAACAAACGTAATCTTACCGTCAGTTTCAGCACCCATAACAGCAACACTGTTCGGAACTTCCGCCTTAATCTTATCAGCCATAGACTTCATTTCATCAGCACCCATACCGTCAACCTGTGCGGTAATCAAGCTGATTTCGCCGATATGCTTAATACCGGTCATAATGTTGTTTGCCTTTGCGGCAGCCATTTTTCCTTAAACGAATCAACAGCCTTTTCAAGCTCACGGCACTGTGCCATAACGCTTTCAGCCTTGTGATCAATTTCATTAATTTGATTAATCTTTAACGCAGCCGCAGTCTTTTCAATAAGTCTGTCACTGTTATTGATATATTCAAGCACACCCTTACCTGTCACAGCCTCAATACGTCTTACACCTGCCGCAACACCGCTTTCAGAAATAATCTTAAACAAACCGCATTGAGCAGTATTTGTAAGGTGAGTACCGCCACAGAATTCAACACTGTAATCGCCAACAGAAACAACTCTTACAACATCACCGTACTTTTCGCCGAACAATGCAATAGCACCAAGCTTTTAGCCTCTTCAATAGGTAATTCCTGTACAGTTACGTCAATGCTTTCAAGAATTTTTCATTAACAATAGCCTCAGCCTGTTTAATCTGTTCTGTTGTCATAGCCTCAAAGTGAGAGAAGTCAAAACGAAGTCTGTCACTTTCAACAAGCGAACCTGCTTGCGCAACGTGTGAACCAAATTACGTCACGAAGTGCCTTGTCAGAATGTGAGTTGCGGTATGGTTACGGCAAACGTCTGTTCTGTGTACTTTGTCAACAGACATTGTAACCGTATCGCCAACCTTAATCGGTGTAAGCTGAACTTCTGTTTCGTGAAGATAATAACCGTCCTCAGTCTTTGTTGTATTAACAACATTGGCAGCCTTACCGTTTATTGTAATAGTACCGATGTCGCCTACCTGACCACCCATTTCAGCATAGAAAGGAGTTTTGTCTGTAACGATAAATCCCTTTTGATTTTCGATTATTGTATCACAAACACCCTCGTCTTCAACAACAATGCCTACAACTTTTGCGTCTGTTTCAAGTGTATCGTAACCGACAAATACAGTCGGCTCTGCATTTTCAAATTCAAATGTTTCGTTGCCGTCCCAGCTTGAGCCTTCGGTGCGAGCGTCCCTTGCAGTATCCTTTTGTTCCTGCATAGCCTTGTTAAAGCCGTCAACATCAACTTCAAGACCTTTTTCTTCAGCCATTTCTATTGTAAGGTCAACAGGAAACCGTATGTGTCGTGAAGCTTAAATGCCTCTTTGCCTGTAAGTTCTTTTCTGCCCTCTTTTGAGCCGCTTCGATATATCCGTTAAGCACGTTAAGACCATTGTCGATTGTAGCGTCAAAGCGTTCTTCTTCTTTCTTGATTATGTTTCTGATATAATCTCTCTTTTCCTCAAGTTCCTGATAAGCACCCTTTGAACAGTCGATTACAGTATCGGCAACCTCAAACAAGAACTGCTTGTTTATGCCAATTTACCGTGTCTTGCGGCACGTCTTAAAAGACGGCGAAGAACGTAACCTCTGCCCTCGTTTGACGGAATAACACCGTCCGAAACCATCATAACCGTACTTCTGATATGGTCGGTTATAACTCTTAGAGAAACATCTTTTTATCGTCCTTTTGTATTCAATATTTGCGATACGGCAAATATGTTTCATAACGTCTTGAACAGTGTCAATCTCAAAAGATTGTCAACACCTTGCATAACAACGGCAAGTCTTTCAAGACCCATACCCGTATCAATGTTAGGATTCGGTAAACGGTTATAGTTGCCGTCCTCGTCTTTGTCGAACTGCGTAAATACAAGGTTCCAAACTTCCATAAATCTGTCACATTCACAGCCGACACCGCAGCCTGGCTCACCGCAGCCGTATTCTTCGCCGCGGTCAAAATATATTTCCGAACAAGGACCGCAAGGGCCTGTACCGTGTTCCCAGAAGTTGTCCTCTTTACCAAGCTTAACGATGGAGTAGGGTCAACGCCAACTTCATTTACCCAAATATCTCTTTGCCTCGTCATCTTCTTCATACACTGAAATCCAAAGACGTTCTGCGGAATTTCCATAACCTTAGTGAAGAATTCCCACGCCCAAGCAGTTGCCTCTTTTTAAAGTAATCTCCGAAAGAGAAGTTACCGAGCATTTCAAAGAAAGTGCCGTGACGTGCAGTCTTTCCGACATTTCAATATCACCTGTTCTGATACATTTCTGACAAGTCGTAACTCGTCTTTTAGGTGCTGTTTCAGGGTTTTGGAACCAAGGTTTCATCGGTGCCATACCCGAATTTATAAGTAGCAAACTTGCGTCATTCTTCGGTATAAGCGGAAAACTTCCAAGTCTTAAACAACCTTTTGATTCAAAAGCTAAGAAACTTTTCACGAATCTCATTTACGCCCATTGATTTCATAATTTATCTATTCTCCTTTGTTTTATACTAACTTATCTTATTTATTATATAAAATATCCTGTGCTATGTCAAGCTGAATACAACATTAAAGCACAATTTCCGTTTTATAAAATTCTTTTATCATTTTCACCATATATTCCGTATCACGACTTCCCGCCGTTTCATATGACGAGTGCATGGCAAGCTGTGCAAGACCGATGTCTGCGGTATTCAGCGAAACCTTTTCATTTGAAAGATTTCCGCGTTGAACCGCCCGGAATATCACTTCTGTTTGCATACATCTGATACGGTACACCTGCATTTTGCACACATACTTAACAACCGCCTCCGATACCGCATCAGTGGTGTATCTTTGATTTGCATTGTACTTAATCACAATACCGCCGTTCATATACACACGGTTTGTACCGTCCGACTTTGTCCGCAAAATTCGGATGCACCGCATGAGCATTGTCGCACGATAACATAAAGCTTTTAGCAACGGCTCTTTGTACGTTTCCGAATTATTGCAAATTCTTTCTAACCAACATCACGCAAAATGACGATTTAGCACCTTGCTTTGTACCGCTGCCGACTTCTTCATTGTCAAACGCGGCGAAAACAGTTACATTATCATCACTTTCGGAATTTAAAATCCCTCAAGTGTACTGTACATACACTGTAAATCATCAACAATTCGCGGTGCGGAAAAATATTCTCCGTCCGTGCCTAAAACAGTACCGCGCATACGATTGTAAAGCGACAAATCAAAACCCAATATTCCTCTTTATCTACGCCGACATTTTCTGCAATAATATCCTCAATTCTGCAGTTTTCTCCGACGCTATCGGACACATATCACGTCTTATATTAAATTCATAACCCTTATTAATATCTCTTGCTCATATGAATTGCAAGTGACGGAATACAAGTAAATCCTGTCTATATTGACAAGTTTCGTTTCAACCTTACCATCCTTTGCCGTAACAATTCTTCCGCTTATCGACAGCGGTCTGTCAACCACGACGACATTATCATACCGCCGTAACCCTCAACACTCAACTTTATACAGCCGTCCGCATTTATTTCAAAATCAGGCTTTAGCTTGAATGACGGCGAATCGGTATGAGAGGCACAAATCATAAACGCACCGAAACTTTTCGGCATTTCAAACGCAATTATTGATGACGAATTTCGTATAACGTAATATTTACCGTCGTTTTGTACATCCCACTTGTCACCCTCAAAAGTTCCGTAAAACCGTTTTCGTCAAGCCTGTCCTTTGCGGTTTTGACCGCATGGTAACAATCCGTACTTTTTCCGATAAAATCAATTAAATTTTCTGTATAACCCATTGTTAAGCCCTCTTTATTCAAATCTGATGTTTCCGCCGCCCGCATTCGCTTTAACCGCTGTACCGCGTCGTTTCAAACCGTATATGTCGGTAAGTTCGTATTCAAAAATATAAGCTCCGTCTGAAATATTTGCTTTTTCACACCGCCGAACATTTTAAAGTCCATGAACCTGTTATATTGTCGTTTGAGTTGTGTTCCGCGTCATATACCGTAAGAATAGGAGTTATTTTATCAAAGAAACCAATCTTTTCAAATTCGTATATGCTCTGCCGTTTGTCGAATCAAGACCGCCCCAAGCACCAATAATTTTGTAACTGTCTTTTCGGTATCGCATAATGCGAACATTGCTTCTTTGCCGTTTAATATAATCGGAGCCGAATAAATCTCATAACCGTCATATTTTCCGACAAGATTAACCGATATATTTTACCGCATAATCTAAGCATTTTGCCGTTAAAATCATCTTTAAAAATACCTGCATCCCAGTCACCGTCCAAATCGCTGTATTTACCTATATATGTATAGTTTCCGCTCTTTTATCCGCCTTATACACGTTTATATCCACACTTTTGAACATATCCATATTGCCGAGAATATTCAGTTCATACGAATTGCCGTCCAAAATAGTCTTATATTCCATAGTCTGCATATCTTGATTATATGTATTCCACGCCCAGGAAGAATTAAAATCTTCTGTATTTGACGTATCTTCTACATTGCACCGAGTACATATCTTGCGTAGAAATTCCTTATATTTAACACTGTTTGAAATCTCCATATACTCTTGAAGTTCGTCATTGTTTTCCCAAAGCGGATAATATAGTGCAAGACCTGTCGAATTAGCTTTCTCACCGCACACTCTGTATAAAACGGTTTCATTTAACGTGTTAATAAGCACGTCCGACGTGTTTCCGACAAATTCACTTGTTTTAACCGCCATATCGCCTAAATCAACGGAATTTGAAAATCCCTCATCAACCGTTGCACCGCCGTAAAGCTGTACACCGCTTATCGCCTTTGAAAGATTGACATAATTTAAAAGGCTGTCCGTTGCGGTCAGCATATCACCTGCCATACCGTCAAACGCCTGATTAAGCGTAGACATATTGTCTAAAGCAACGCAAGACATTGCCGCGTCTTTGTCAGTGCCTTTTTCTTCACACTTTGCATAATATCCGTCACACACTGCCTCACCGATACCTTGAGAATCAGTTGACGGATTGTCGGACAAATACTGTAAAACATATTCATAATTCCATTCATCATTTCCGATAACGTCCTGCGGTGCAGTCATATAATCGGCACATAGACATCTCCGCCGCAATTTCAAGACTTCCATAAGCGACGAATCGAAAGACAGCATATCAAAATTTACGCCCGCCGCACTGATTCCGTATGAAATTTCTTCAAGATTAAGGCTGTCGTTGCCGTTAAGCTCGTCATAGCCATACCGTTCATCAATCCGCCGCCTGCACCTGATAAAATAAGCATATAATGGTTTGTTTATACTTTGACGTACCCCATGATATAAAATTAGCAAGAGTATTGTAGTCACCCATATTTGCCGCCATAGACTGATCCTCAAGATAAAGCTTATTCTTACCGGCTTTAAATCTTTGACAATAATCGCTGTATATATTCTTAGTGTGCCACTTACTGCTGCCGCCTGTTTGCACAATGACATTTATATTATCTGAATAATTTACATTCATAATTTCATCAAGTTTTTGAATAATCACCGTTTACGGATTCATCGTCACCGCCGCACATATATATAAGAACAGTCCAAGCCTTGTTACCCGCTTGACTTTCGGTATCACTTTCATAAACCACCTTATTTGAAGAACACGCCGTAAGCATAAGAACCCGTCAAAACGGCAGTTATTATAAGCGTAACTCTTTTCATAGCCTTACCCTCCATAAATTTATATAAAAAAGGTGTTGCAAAGATTTCTTTATACAACACCTCTCAGTTCATTTTAATTACGCTTGTGCAGGAGCGCCTACCGGACAGACACCGGCATACATGCACCACATTCGATACAAGTAGCGTCATCTATAACGTATTGAGTGTCACCTCGCTGATTGCACTTTTAGGACATTCAGCAGCGCAAACGCATGAAATGCAAGCATCAGAAATCTTATATGCCATTGAAATACACCTCCTCATTTGATATTGCTGATATGATTATAACACGAAAATTGATATACTTCAATAGTTTTCAAAAAATATTTTACTCACCGATTTCTTCCTCTGAAGACTCGTTGTTTTGCCTTTTTGAGAACTTTAACGTCCGCAACATTAAACTCTTTAAAAGCTTCGTCGTTTAACTTTAACCAGACTTTTAAGCGTTTAACATATTCAACACCTGTACCGGAGTTTTACGATAAGCACCCTGTTTCGGTGTAACCTTTAAAAGTTCCTCATATGTATCCTGTTCATATTTCAAACAACACATAAGGCTCCGCAAGCACCCGAAATTTTTAGTCGGATTAAGTGAAAGTCCCTGTTCCTTTGCCATTTTATAGACACCGAGCTGAACTCACCGAGGAACTGACTGCAACATAAACCTCTGCCGCATACACCGATACTTCCGAGAGTTTCGCCTCATCTCTGACGCTCGATTTGACGAAGTTCAATTCTTGTCTTAAAGACCATAGCCAAGTCTTTTACAAGTTCACGGAAGTCAATTCTTCCGTCCGCGGTAAAATAGAATAAAATCTTGTTTCCGTCAAATGTGTATTCAACTTCGACAAGTTTCATTTCAAGCTTGTGATTTTGAATTTTCTCAAACATATCTTGTAAAGCCTCTTTTCAAGCTCTCTGTTCCTTTTGCTTTTTCGGTATCTTCTTCGGTTGCGATACGGATAACACCCTTTAAAGGTTTCTTGAATTGGTCGTTATCAATAGCCTTTTGCTCATAACGACTTCACCGTATTCAATACCTCTTGAAGTTTCGACAATTACACTGTCGCCTTGTTTTATATCAAAATCAAGCGGATCAAAATAGTACGTTTTGCCTGCCGGCAAATCGTACCCTATCACGTTTACCATATTATAAAACCATTCCTTCAAAATGTTTAAGCTTTGCTGTTTTCGCTCTGCTCTTAATCTTTTCAGCCATTTTCTGCGACGGCTCAAAACAAGCATATTTTCTATTCTGTTCTTTTTCGTAAACAACATTACCAAACCTTTTTAGGCGAAAATACACTCGCACGCATATTGTATATCGTTTTCGGGTTTTTCGGTTTTGTCTAGTAACAGACTTCGTCCGATATATAAAATTCAACTTCTTTGTTTCTGTGACCGATTGCACGGTTTACGCGCACAATATCGTCTTTAACGCTGTAAATATCGCCGCATAACGCGTCAGAACAAAGAAACCAATATACAAAATAAAAGTATCGTTATTATCGTACCGATTATTTTGTAGCAGGCAAAATAAAATTATATATTGTCCTAAAATCATAAATATGACAGCCCATAAAAGCGAAAATATAAATTCTTTTCCGCCGCCTGTTCTCTTTTCTTCCACTCCCGAAACTCCTTAAAACATCATTTTCTAATCTAATTAATTATAATATAAAACAATAAAATT
>SCPP01000225.1_pt1 | contig 26749 bp, 42 predicted proteins | sample 6106811 | NCBI WGS metagenome assembly SCPP01 (sample SAMN10720449, study PRJNA508395) | human gut metagenome | isolation source: Participant 2 stool, 15 month | host: Homo sapiens | collected 2018
TTGTTATTGAAATTCTAACCTGCGGCCGTGAATCCGGCCGGGGACGTGTTAGGTGGACAGTTTGACTGGGGCGGTCAGCCTCAAAAAGGTAACGGGCGCTCAAAGGTTTGCTCAGCACGGATGGAAACCGTGCTTGAGTGTAATAAGCATAAGCAAAACCTAACTGCGAGGGTGACGGCCCGAGCAGTAACGAATTGGAGTTAGTGATCCGGCGGTATGAGAGTGGAATTGCCGTCGCTCAACGGATAAAAGCTACCCTGGGGATAACAGGCTGATCTCCCCCAAGAGTCCACATCGACGGGGAGGTTTGGCACCTCGATGTCGGCTCATCACATCCTGGGGCTGTATTCGGTCCCAAAGGTTCGGCTGTTCGCCGATTAAAGTGGTACGCGAGCTGGGTTCAGAACGTCGTGGACAGTTCGGTCCCTATCTGTCATGGGCGTAGGATATTTGAGGAGAGCTGTTCCTAGTACGAGAGGACCGGGATGGACGCACCGCTGGCGCACCAGTTGTCATGCCAATGGCACAGCTGGGCAACTAAGTGCGGATCGGATAAACGCTGAAAGCATCTAAGCGTGAAGCCGACTCCAAGATAAGATATCCCATAGTGTTAAACTAGTAAGACCCCTTGTAGCTACAAGGTTGATAGGCTGCGTGTGTAAGCACGGTAACGTGTTCAACTTGGCAGTACTAATAGGTCGAGGGCTTGACCATAGTTTCTTTGGTTTAGCTCTGTAATATTTCTATCTGTATTCCTTTATTCAGTTTTCAGTGTACAAACTTATTATAATACAAATAATATTTAAGTCTTCTATGGGGCTTTTTTTTTTACTTATATTATATTTTAGTTATTACAAATTAGTTATTATGATTGACTATGAAACTAATTTTAGTTAAAGTAATAATGATAAATAAAGATATTATTAGCACTATATTTATAATATCTTAGAAAAGGTGATTTTATGATGAATTCAATAGCACAATTAGCTCGGTATAGCTATAGTTATGAAAGAGAAGCCATAGGAGTTGGAATTGCCATTATTGTAATTGTAATTTTTTAATAATTGCAGCAATATTGGCTCAAATCTTTTGGATTGGCGGTTTATCATGATGCAAAATCCAAAGGCAATTCTAACGCAGGAATGTGGGGCGTTTTGACCGGTGTTTTTGGATGGATACCTGCTATCATTTATTTATGTATTAGAAACAGTGCTTCACAAAGATTTATTCAATGTACTACCTGTGGCTTTGCAATCCCGGCAAGCGCGCCAGGGTTGTCCAAATTGTAATCATGCAAATCCTTTTGCCCAGCAATTTTCGGTCCTTTGTGGAACAATCTAAAACGAGCGAAAGGTTTCTTAATTGCAGCTATTTGTTGTTATGCAGCACTTATTTTGTTAATCATTGCGATTATTGTTATCGTGGCTGTATTTAGCAATTATTATTACTATTATTAATAAAATCAGAAAGGTAAATGTACTTTTACATTTACCTTTTATCTATCATGAAAGGATAAAACTATTGATATGCTGGAAGTTTCTCAAACAAAATATATAAAAACTTAGTAGCAAACGGCGATTTAACATTTACGGTTAATCCCGGAGAAATTGCGGTTTTGTTAGGTCCCAATGGCGCAGGAAAATCTACTGCGATTAAATGTATATCGGGTTTATTGCGTTTTCATGGCGAAATTAAAATTTGTGGGTACCCAAATAAATCAATCGATGCAAAACGTAATTTTGGATATATTCCGGAAATTCCTGCACCATATGAAAATTTGACGGTTATAGAACATTTAGAGTTTATAGGTCGCGCTTATCAAGTAAGTGATTGGGAACAAAAGGCACGGAAGTTGCTAAGTCGATTTGAAATGTCCGATAAAACAAATAAGTTAGGTAAAGAATTATCGAAGGTATGCAGCAAAAATTAAGCATCTGTTGTGCGTTGTTGCCGGAACCTAAAGTGATTTTATTCGACGAACCTTTTGTAGGGCTAGATCCCCATGCCATTAAAGAACTAAAGATAGTTATGACAGAATTGAAATATGCTGAATGCGCGGTGTTAATCAGTACTCATATGCTAGACAGCGTGGAAGAATTCTGGGATAAAGCTTTAATTATGAGAAATGGTCAAATTGCAGCTATACGAGAAAGAAAGAGATTGAGCAAAGCGGAAGATCTTGAAAAATTATTCTTTAAATTACGGAAGGTAGAGGAGAAAATTAATGAGCGCATTGTGTTATCTTTCCCGTAAGCAGATTAAAAACTTTATAAAAGAATTAGCCCATCATCCAGGAAAATTGGTTCTGTATATTATCTTAATTGCAGGTATTAGTGTATCTGTATTTTCCAGCTTTTTCTCCGGAGAATGAATCATTAAACTTTGTTGCTGATATTAGTTTTTCTGCATGGTGGCTACATAGGAGTAATGCTTCTGATTACACTGCCTATTTTATTCAGAGGTTTAAAATCAGGTTCTACTTTTTCGTATGAGTGATGTACATTTTTATTTATAGCACCGATTTCCAAAATTGATATTATTTTACGGTTTAATTAAGCAAATTAATGGCCAGTGCTTTGGTCATTATTTTATTGGCATATTCTTCTATGCTGACAAATTTATTCGGAATAGAAATTTGGCAAATTATTGTTTTGGCAATAGGAGTTGCCGTTATGTTATGTGCAATGCAGGCGCTCACTATGATGATTTACAGCTTGACAAACGGTAAAAAGAAATTGATTCAAATTACCTTTGCTATTGTATTTGCATGTGTGACTGCGTTACTTGTCATTTATGTTATTGAATTTTTTACTAACGGTGCAGATATAGACAGTGCGATTTCGTCTTTAAGTTCCCCTTACTTAGAATATGTTCCAATGATTGGTTGGATGAAGGGGGCTATTTTTGGTTACCTGTTTGGCAACTATTTTGCAGCAGGTATTTATACAGCTCATTTATAGTTGCTATAGGTGCAGCGATTGCTGTTTTTGCAGTAAAAGATTTAGATTTTTATGAGGATGTTCTTCAGTCCACTGCCAGAGCAGACCAGGTAAAGACAAAACAAACGAGAAGGCAAAATGGATTTTGGAGGAGGAAAGTACGCGTTACTTCTACCGGAATCAAAAGGTTAGGGGAGCTAATGTGTTTTCTATAAACATATGTTGGAAGGAAAACGGAAAAATAGATTTTTATCAGTACTCAAGCAATTTTTTGTGTTTGATTAATATTATTTTCGTTATTATTTTCCGTGTTTCCTCAGAAGGGGAAGTGACACCAAATGAAATTCTGGGTATTTCTGCAATATTGAGTGCTATACAGTTTTTCTTTTCTGCTTCCGGTGACTGGTCTTTGGAATTGGACAAAACACCAATTTATTTAATTCCGGCTAAGCCGTTTCAAAAATTAATTTGGGCAAGTTATGACCACCATTATTCGCCCTTTATAGAGGGCATTATTATATTTGCTGTTCTATGCGCTGTTGTACTTGCAAACCCATTGCAGGCTTTTGTTTGTGCAATGGTGTACGGAACAACAGGTTTACTGTATACAGCATGTAATATTTTATTTCACAAATTATTTGGAAAACAAATTTTAATCGCGGACCAATTATGATGGTTTATATGTTATTCGTATTACTGGTAGCTATTCCCGGTATTATTTCCAGTATTCTTGTAGCAATTTTGCTACAGGGATTCCTTCCTTTGTAATGGACTGCCATTTGTCGGATGGACCATAGGTATTTCTGTTTGATTATATGCTTGTGTAGAAATATACTAGACAATGTAGAATATAATAAATAAAATGCAAAATGTTGTAATTTAAATGGATTTCCTGTTGAAATATTTGAATATCTGTGTTATAATATAATCAACAAATCAAATAGTTGGTGTTGATGACGATGAGGGTCCACCTGTTCCCATACCGAACACAGAAGTTAAGCTCATTAGTGCCGAAGATACTTGGTTGGAGACGGCCCGGGACAATAGGAAGATGCCAACATATAAAGCAGATACCCAGTAGGTATCTGTTTTTATAAATTGAAAAATAATATAAAAGGCTTGCATTTTCTTTTAAGATGTGATAATATATAAAGTCGCCGGAAACGGTACAAACTGAATAGTTGGTGTTGATGATGATGAGGGTCCACCTGTTCCCATACCGAACACAGAAGTTAAGCTCATTAGTGCCGAAGATACTTGGCTGGAGACGGCCCGGGACAATAGGAAGATGCCAACATATAAAACAGATATCAATAGGATATCTGTTTTTTGTGCTCTTCTAAGCAAATATGAAGTTTGAAAAACAAAAATACCATTTATTTTGTGGCAGCAAACGATATAGAACTGCCAATCATTTTGCGAATACTGGTTTTCTCACATACTAAGATAGTCAGCCCTTCTTATTCGGTGCCTAAACGGAGTTCTATTTTTTATACATGGAATGATGTAAAATAGTAATATACACAAACACTCTTGCTTCTAAGTCGTTTTATAGGGCACCTATAAAACACACAGGAAGTGATATAAATTTTCGTATCTACCGGATCTATAGGAAATGGAAATTGTGCATCACGTTTTCATCTGAACACTAACATCAATAAGAGCATGCTCCTGTTATGTTGTTATAGTTTTACACGATAAATCTTGTTCGTTTTTTTCTCTATATACACTTGCAATTTATCGCTTTAAAGTGTAAAATAGCCTTAGGCTACTTTTAGAAAGGAAGGTTTTAGGTTATGGTTATTTTAATGAAGCAAAATTGTACAAAGAAAATGTACAAGAAGTAGTAGAAACATTAAAAAATGTGGATTGGTGCCGATGTGTCTGAAGGTACCCAAGCAACTATTATTGGTATTTTGGGTGATAAAAGCAAACTGGGAGGTTTGGATATCACCTTATTAGATGGCGTTGAAAATTGTGTACCGATTATGCACTCTTACAAACTTGCAAGTCGTGATATGTGTCCTGACGGACGTCTTGTGCACGTAGGTGACCAAGTAATTGGCGGCAAAACTGGTAATGATGGGTGGACCTTGTGCAGTAGAAAATGAAGAATGCATTATGAAGCAGCCATTGGCGTAAAGCAGCCGGCGCAACATTTTGCGTGGTGGTGCTTATAAACCTAGAACCTCTCCATATTCATTTCAGGGCTTAGAAGAAGAAGATTAAAGCTATTGAGAAAAGCGGCGGATGCAACCGGGCTGAAAGTAGTAAGTGAAGTAATGGCTTCCGAACAAATTGATACTGCAATTAAATATTGCGATATGTTCCAAATTGGGCAAGAAATATGCAAAACTTCCGTTTACTCAAAGATATTGGTAAATCAAAAGTACCGGTTGTACTAAAGCGAGGTATTGCCAATACCATTGAAGAGTGGTTGGATGCAGCGGAATATATTATGAGTGAAGGCAACTACAATGTGGTATTATGCGAGAGAGGTATTCGTACCTTTGAAACAGCTACTAGAAATACGCTGGATGTTTCTGCAGTTCCGGTTGTAAAGAACGCAGCAGTTTGCCAATTATAATCGATCCATCTCATGCAGCGGGAAAAGAGCGTTATGTAGCTCCGTTGGCATTGGCCGGTATTGCGGCAGGAGCTGATGGTTTGATTGTAGAGGTACATCAAAAGCAAAGAAGCAATTAGTGACGCCGCCCAACAGTTAAGTGTTGAAGCTTTTGCAGATTTAGTGCAAAAGTAGGACAAATGGCAACTATTTTTGATAGAGAAATGTAAAATTACCGCAAGCATGGTAACATATATCCTTATTTTAGAATAAAAATGCGTGAGAATACAATTCTGTATTCCCATGCATTTTCACTTTCCTATAAAACACAAAGACGGGATTTATTCTTGTTTGCCCCAGCCATCAATATTGGCACGCTGTAATGCTCCATGACCTTTTTTCGCAAATCAGGAAATTGTTTTTCTAAATCTTTAATTAATTCTTGGGTACTTTGGCGGCAGGTATGTCCGTCTACAGGACATTCGCTCTTTACAACAGGTAAATGGTAACGTTGTGCTGCAGATTTCACTTTACTTTCTTCACAAAATACCATTGGCCGTATTAAATATAAATCTTTTCTGGATAAATATGACATAGGAGAAAAACAGCCGATTTTACCGCCATAAAATAAATTCATAAAAAGTCTGCACAGCATCATCAAAATGATGTCCGAGAGCAAGTTTATTGCAGTTGTGTTTTTGCTCATATCATGCAAAATTCCTCTGCGCATACGGGCGCATAAACTACAAGGATTACTTTCTTTTCTTTGCTCAAAATAATATTACCCAGCTGAGGCGGCGTACTTCGTATGTTACTTGTAAACGGCGGCACAGCTCTTCTACTGACTAAAATCGGTTTGTATATTATTAAAACAGGGATCCACAGTAATTGCAACCAAATCATATTTCATTGGTAAAAATTTTCGCATATTTGCTAAAGTACAAAGTAGGATAAGGGAATCCTTACCTCCGGAAATTCCCACTGCGATACGGTCGCCCGGTTGAATTAATTGATAACTGTCAACGGCAGCCCGTATTTGGCTCATAATTTGCTGCATAAAAGTATCCATGTTAGAAAAATAACGCATAATCGCGGTATTTTTATATTTTAAATTACGCATATCATACCATATTTATCATAAAAGTAAAATATTTTTGAAATGACAGTCAAGAATAAAGAGATATCAAGAGAAATAAAGAGATAATAGAAGCAATTTATTTGATAAATTAAAAAAATGAAAATTAGGGCTTGACACCGCAATTTGTGTATGGTAATATCATAAATGCATGTTAACACTTAAATGGGTGTTTTGAGCGGTTTCCCAATTGAAGATGGGAGCTATCAATGATAAAGAATATTAATGTTTGAATGTAATGTCTACTTTTATGCAAAACCAAACCAAGTAGAGCGTAAATGGTACATTATTGATGCAGCAGGCAAACCAATGGGCCGTGTAGCTGCTCAAGCTGCTATTTTGCTACGTGGTAAACACAAACCAACTTATACACCACACGTTGATGGTGGCGATCATGTTATCATCATTAACTGTGCTGATGCTGTTTTAACAGGCAATAAGTTGCAAAACAAAAATACTACCGTCACACAGGTTACGTTGGTCACCTAAAAGAGGTAAGGTTATGACAGACTAATGGTTGAAAAACCAGAGTTTGCTATGCAATTGGCTGTGAAAGGTATGATTCCTAGCACACACAATGGCCGTGAACAACTAACCAGACTACGTGTATACGCAGGTGCTGAGCATATTCATGCAGCACAACAACCAACAGTTAAAAAAAAATAAGAGAGGATTGGAATATGTATAACAAAGAGTCTTATTTTTATGGTACAGGTAGAAGAAAAAGCTCCGTTGCTCGTGTAAGACTATACCAAGGTACAGGTAAGGTTACAATAAACGATAGAGATATTGATGATTATTTTGGTTTGGAAACATTAAAGTTAATTGTTCGTCAACCATTAAATCTAACAAAAACAGAAGGTAAATTCGACATCGTTTGCCGTGTTGCAGGTGGTGGCGTTACAGGCCAAGCTGGTGCAATCCGTCACGGTGTTGCAAGAGCTTTGCTTCAATATGATTCTGAGAATCTCCGTCCTGCTCTGAAAAAGGCTGGATTCTTAACTCGTGACAAGAATGAAAGAGCGTAAGAAATACGGTCTTAAAGGCGCACGTAGAGCTCCACAATTCTCCAAGAGATAATTTTTTACAGAGAATTATTTTATGTTTTAAAATTGAAAATCAGCTTATAGCTATGAAAAAACCTTTTACAAAGGTTTTTATTTTCTAAATTTTATAACATATAATTCCTATAAAATTTATATATCATAGTGAAATTTGTTGAAAAAATTGGAAAGATTTTTGTAAAAAAATGATATAGATATTTTTAAATAATTTTTATATCAGTTATGTTTAGTGCAGAAAAGAGAAACAGAAGGTTTATGTATTTATATAGCCTTACGTTCTTTAAACAAACCCTGCTTCATCCAGTTTACTAAATGCTTGGTATAAAGTTATGGTGAAAGCGGGGATTTATATGCAACTAAGTATAACGACAGATTATGCAATACGTATTACATTGTATCTATTGAAACATAAGGAAATTGTCCGTTCCAGTGAATTATCTGAAAAACTAGAAATTCCTAAAACATACGTATTGAAAGTTACAAAGAAGCTGGAGAAAGTTGGTCTTGTAAAAGTTATCAAGGTGCAAGCGGTGGCATTGTTATTTTGAAGATGCAGACCAAATTACGCTGTGGGATGTAATTGATGCAACTGAAAATACAACTATGATTAATAAATGTTTAGAAAAATGGAACTTGTTCCCTTCTTCAAACTGCTACTTGTCCTGTAAGAAAAGTATATATATTCTTGCAAAAGCAGTGGAAGAGAGGTTACAGTCTATTTATCTAAGTGATTTGTTAGATGATGTTGACAGCGTTTTAGAAAGAGAATGGAAATTGACAAAAACAGCAAGAGTAAGTAGCAATGCATACTTATTTTGCTTAAAACAAACCTAAACTTATCTGGGTTTGAATTAGCGGATAGAAGAAGTAGGAGCGATAAAAGATGAAAAAACGAAAATTTTAAAATTTTTGGTTGCACCTATGCTGGTAGTCGGCGTTTTGTGCAGCAGCGGCATTGGTTTATATGTAAATGCTGTTTCACAAAATGCCGAAACGGAAGTAAAAGAAATTTTAGGAAATAAGCAGGTACCTTATCTTGATAAAACCATTCCCAGGTTTGTATGGGAGGGATGGAAAAATGCTAACGAAATCCATATCAAACAGGTAAAAGAATCAAAATCCTGAAGGGAGACAATATTGGAATCCTCAGAGGATAACTTCCAGTACAACTACTCCTTTTAATGATACAGTAAACGAACAACAACTGATTAATATGTATTGGCCTAAAAATACCAAGGTTCATATAAATTCAAGAGGTAGTAATTATTGGATAGACTTATCTAGAGTTGACAAGTTGTATGATGCAGTTTTAGATCCAGAGGATGATTGCTACTATGCAAATCCGAACAATGGATGGGGAATGAATGTCGAACCGACCAAGGCAGAATATTTAGAATATAATGCAGATTGGAGTGCTTTTGAATACGGTCATGGTACAACGCCTTATGCTGATCCCAAAGGCAAGACCCGAATCGATTATGCAGGTAATTATATATTTAGAATTGGGATTAATACAGGCGCTATCTGGGACAATCCATTTACTATTGTAGCTCGTGCTAAAATTGAATTGAGCGAAACAACCAGCGATTTTTATGCAAACACAAAAGTCCTAAAATGCCAGTTATATTCGATAAAACAGAAGCTGGAGTAGGAACCTTAGATGCGGGTACACTATATGAGTTTAAAGAACGGGTAGTGTAACAGGGCAAAATTATTATAATGAATATCCCAGAACTCCGGGAAAATATACTCTTACAGCACAAAGTGCTCCCGACAAAGTAGATTTAAATTGCCGGGAAGAGCTACTAAATCCGTCAATGTAATGAAAAAGGTATAAAACTAAATTTCAAAAGAATATTGATGGTAGCGTAACTACTATGAGTGATACGGATTGGAACCCTAACAGTAAGCCGTCAGATCCGGATGGAGAAACAAAAGGTTTATTTGGCGTAGATTTATATTTGGAAAATCAGAAATATACCGTGCCGATACCAAAGTATGATTCATCAAAGTATATTTTGAAGGCTGGACAGTGACGGAAGAATACGCAACATCTCTTTTGAGGTAAAGACAAGAGAGTTTGAAATATATGATGACGATAAAGATGGAAGATATGAGTATACACCATCGCACATAGGTGAGAATGCCTATTATGTGTTGAGTACAACTATCACTGCAAATATTCGTAGCAAAAGACAGATACCATTAAACCGGTAACTCAGGTTGACGGAGGAGATAAAATTGAGGCAGGTATTAGTGTTGCACCATCAGAGATTAAAATAACTGAAGGTACTGAAAACAGAAATAGCTTCACTGCAAGTGTTACTACTGGTTATGCTTACGATTTTATGGGTTGGAGTTATAATCAAAGTGGAAATCATATTGATTTAGGTACAGAAAAGACATATCAGCCTGCAACAAATTTTGCTCAGCAAGGCGAGACACACAAAAACAGCACATTGTATGCTACGTTTAAACCTAAAGAATATACCATTACCTTTGATGGAAACGGCGGAACAGAGTGGAAGCCAAGTACTACAAGTACACAAAAAGCTTCTTATTATAATGATGTTAAACTGCAAAAATCCGTTTGTAAGAGAAGGTTTCCGGTTTAAAGGTTGGTCTACTTCTAAAACCAGCAGTGCAGTAAAATATACTGATCAGGCAACTGACAGAAATATACCGTTGGATGGATTGAATCAAGCACTGAATAATGATATTCCCCAAAATATTACTCTTTATGCAGTGTGGGAACGTACAATAACAAACGTAGATGTTCAAAAATACAAAGATACCCTATGGTTGGAAGGCAATCATTGGGAGCAGCTGCAGCTAATGTATTTGTGAAAAACAGCAATCAAGGATACAACGCTTATGAACTCATCAGATATTACTTAGATATTGACATGAAAGATTTCAATATACCTGTGGAGCAACTGGATAAAAGCAAATTTTATGTGGTTTGGGAAAAGTACAGATGGTGGCTCCAATTACCAGAAAATCCCACTTGATCAATATCAGTCCTTTTCACAGCACCATTTAGTGATGCACAGAGACTACAGTAAGGTAGTTTACGATGAAGAAAAAGGTCAATGGTTTGTACCACTGTTAGTAAAAGCTGGAGCTGGCTCGGATGCAGACACAATAGGTGGTCACTATAAGGTAAGTGTAGCTTATGATGATCCGCAAGCTACCGAAAAAGTGGCATCAGAGCAAGATTTCTATAACAATGTATCACAAAAGGTTGGACAACAAGTGAACCAACAGAAGTAAAATGATTCGTACATTTGAAACGGTTGTAAATGTTCCTGCAAATGTAATACTGGAAAAAAACAGAAATAACACCAGATGGCAGTACAAAGCAAGTGGTAGAATCTGAACATTCTAGTAACAAAGTAACAGAAAACCGATAGAACATGATATTACACAACAATCGGATTACGATTGGCATACACCAAATACGGCAATGGATGGAAAACCACTCCAGCCAATCGTTATAATGGAGGCCAACATACCGAATATGTAAAACAAAGCCATTTAAAGTTTCTGTTACGTGGAACAGTACATTAACCGATACATCACAGCAATATAGAATTAATGATGTTAATATTTATTCGGCAGAAAACATAGGTGCAATGAAAAAGGTCAGCAAATACCAACAGGTACAATATCAAGTTTTAGCTACGATGGCAAAGCTGAGAATAAAACTTTATTTGACTTCTATCTAAAAGGTGATAAACCGGATCACTTGCCATATGGAACCTTATTTAAGGGATTCATCACCTTTAGATTTACGAATATATAGGAGGTAGACGTAATGAAAAAGTATTAATATTTATGTTCATTATGATTATAGGAGTGGCAACTCTTCTAGCTCCGGTAAATGCACAAGCAGCAAGTGGTCAAACAGAGGTTGGTTACACAACCAGTACTACTGTTGAAATTCCAGGTGGTAGTATGGGTCCAACTACAGGCGATACTACCTCATTAGGAAATATATTAATTATGTTAGGGTGAGTTCCGTTGTTGTAGTAGCATCATTACTGCTTATTAGTAGAAAAAGAAGAAAAACAGAAAAATATCCAAACACTAGGTTTTAAAATATACATCCCCAATTGTGTTATAAGGATATAAAATTAAACATGCAAAGTGAGGGAGAAAAAGATTATGAACAAAGTTATGAACAAAAATGTAAAAGAATGATTGCAATTGCATGCGCAGGTGTAATGGTCTGGGTGTGGCAGCAAGCCCTGTTATGGCAGCAGCACCTGAAATCAACACAGATGTATTTTATACAACAGATTCAACTAATATTGATGCAGATGGAAGAGTAATGATGGTAATCCCTGCAGGAGTAAATATGACTAAACATAATTTAACACAAGAGTTTGATGTAACTATGAAAGCAACAAACCCTAACATGAATTTACCGAATAATTTTAGTGCAGAAGTAACAGTAGCTTCAACCAATCAAGGTAAATTAAAATGGTTGGTAATCCTGCGGAAGTAAACTATGAGTTATATAAAGGTGAAGTTGCAAAAGGTGGTATGAAGATTGATATATCACAACAAGCAGATCAGCCATTCCATACTTTCACAGCTCAACAAGATACAGGTGAAGTAGAACAAAGAGCCTATGTAAAATAGCACAGCAGGATAGTGAGAAATTAGAGAAAATCAATCAGCCGGGTGCTCAGTTCAAAGATACTCTAACATTTAAAGTAACAAAGGTAGAGGGTGACGGCTTAGTTGATCCTAATAAACCAAAACCATAAGAAGTAAAGTAAATTATAAAATACATTAGCCTGTTTAGGGCAATCATGGTTCAAAGCCTTAAAGCTTTTGAACCATTTTCATTATTATATTTACAAAGGTGTGAATAAATGGACTATAAATTGTTAAAAAATGAGTATAGTACAAATACCTTTACCGATAAAAATAATCAAACATGGTCCTATATCAATAATCAGAAAATGGAAGAATTATATCCAAACGGTGGGTATATTATTGCGGCAGACTTAAAACAAGAGAAAAGGGCATTCTATTGGTTATTTGATAGAGCAAAATCAAAAGCAGAGGTATTTCCCTATGAATTGCAACTAAAGGGAAATGAAAAGTGTATTGGTTTTATTTGTGTTAGTGGGGCGGATAATCGTGACACATTTATTAGAATTATAAAGAAGACAAGAAAAAGTGGTTTTGCTGCCATTGCTTGCCGTGCTACTTTCTCTTATAGGGTAGGCATTGGCATATGGATGATGTTCGGCAACCCAAAACCCAGCTTGGATGAAAGCGCAATTTCTTACCATATTGAAGGAATAGAAAATAAAAATCAAACAATATTTCAATTCCTTTGTTTAGCAGTATTAAAATAGACAGTTCAACGATGGCGGAAAAGTGCATTTAGCCAATCCGGCGGGCAACCCTTGCTATTTTCAATATGAAATTGTATTGCAAGACGGAGATACACAGCTGTATCAATCAAAATTGATTGAACCCGGAACAGCTATTCCAACGTTTCAGCTAAATCAAATACTGAAAAGGCACTTATCCGGCAACTATTCGCATTAAAACATATGAATTAAGCGACTATACCATAGAGATGAATGGTGGAGAAATTGATATAGAACTTATAGTGGAAGAGGTAAATTAGTATGCAATATAAGGTAAAGAAGAATGATGATTGTAAGCAAAATGGGTAGATAAAGCAAAGCAAACGTGGCCCTACATAAGTGCAGAAGATGCAGAAAAATGAATTGAATATGGAAAGTGTATTTGCAGATGTAGGAACAGAAAAAGTTAATAATGGAGATTTTTGGATTTTTAGGCAGAAAATTGTGGTTAAAAAATAAAAAGAAAAATTATCGCAACGAGATAAAATAATTGGATATATTCCATGTGAAAATGAAGCTGAAGAAGAAGGATATATTCGTATGGTTAAAACTTCAAACAACATCATTATTCTTCCTATTATATTATCCCTGTTGATAATAGGAGATTATTGGCGGAATTATTGCGGTAAACCAAAATTCAAGAAGCTTTTTGGACCAAGCAGCAATATCTTATCAAATGCCAAACGGAATTAAAATGAAAATCCAAATGAAATCATGATTCCTGTATTTACAGAGCTGGTAAGACCTGCAGGAAGTAATAAAGTAGCTGCAGGATTAGTAAATCCGGAAAATCCTTGTTATTTCCAATATAGCATTTATTTAAAAGAAACGAACAGCTGTTGTATGAAAGTAAATGGATAGAGCCAGGTACTGCAATTATGGAATTTGAAATAATGGAACAGTTGCAGGTAGGTTAATATCCAATTGAAATTCGGATCAAAACCGGTTCTTTAAATGATCTTGAAGTAGAAATGAACGGTGGAGAAATAGATGCTGTATTAAGGGTAGAGTAGTATGAAAAGAATTGTAATCATTATGCTGTCTATTGTTAGTTTAGTACTGCTTTATGGTTGTAGTAGTCAAACATATACAGCTGAAACAATTATAGAGATGAATCGAAATCCTATTGAAATTAATCAGTTGCAATTGCAGTTTCAAGCAAGTGAAATCCGAGATGAAGTAAAACCAAGCAATCCGCAAGGCTATTATCCTCATTATAAGAAGCAAGAAGGATATCATTATCACGTAGTATCAGGTACATTAAAAATAACAGTAACGAAACTATTCGTAGTAATCAATTTAAAATTGAAGGTGTATACGAAAATGAGACATATGAGGAAAATTGGTATTTATTAATGATATAGAAAGTTATTTTGGGATGAAATAGCTCCGGGCGTCAAATTAGACTTTTACCTTTTTCCATTGTAAAGATGGACAAGAAAATCCGAATGAATATCGATTTTATTACAACACCGACGGACAGTTAGAAGAAGGAAAACCCATTTTGACGCTATGGTGCAATATACTGTACCAAATAACTTAGAAAGCTATGAGAATGCTTAAATTCGCCTTTGGCAGAACAACAGCACTGAGTGAAAGATTACAAAGCAATTTTGCAAACATAAGGGTGCAATGCAAATATATGGTGTACATTTAACCTTTCATTTTGACAAAAATAGGACAGTAACATACTTATCTCAACCAATACGGCTTATGATTGGTTGCTTGAGGTTAAAATGGATTTTCTTGTTACAGTTCAAGAATAGCCGCATGTGACGTATGTGGGGCTGCTCTGATAAAACACAATGGAGGCATATCAATGGAAGAGAAAAAGAAAATTTTGTGGCAGTATTTTCTGTTTTGTGTTGTCTGGCAATAGGTGCAATTGCAACTATATGGTCTACCATAGGGAGCGGCCAGAAACAAGAGGTAGAGCCGGGAGAAATAACTCCGATTACCTTTGAAGAAGTACAAGATAAGATGGACTCAAAGGAAACATTTACATTAATTATCACACAAAGCGATTGTATGCACTGTCAGGATTTTTATGACATGATGGGCAACTATTTGCCAAAGCACAGCATAGAGCTTTTGACTTAAATATAGATAGAGAAACTCCTGAGGAAGAGGAGCAAATAAAAAGAAATACAAAGAAATATTTCTGGGATATGTAGGTACGCCCAATATGTTTTACATTGAAAAAGGTAATATTATCAGTCAGTACGATAATATTACTAGCGATATAACGGACAGTCTTTTAACGCTTGGGTACAAAAGTATCATATGGACCAAGTTTAAAAGATTCAAATTTAAAATTGATAAAATACTGCGATTTATATGGTAAGCGGTAATTTGTTCAATAACACACAAGATATACTTTCATTTATCAAGAAGAGAACGTTCAATATACTTGAACTATAAACTTATATGATACATTGATATTTGTAATAATATATTGCAACAGAATATGTAAAAGATTCTGCATATGCAGAATCTTTTTCTATTTTGTCTAGAATATAGGTTTTTAAATATAGTGTAAATTTGTATAGAAATGAGAATTTCTGTATGCAAACTATTGGTAAAATCTAGAGGAGGCACATGATGATCACTTTATGTAGTGTATATATTTTATCTAATACAAAGTGAGAAAAATTTTTGATTTATTCCCCTCTATATAAATGTAAAATACTATATTTTTATGTTCAAAAGTGTAGTAATAAATTTATTATATATAATGAAAAAGAAAAATTTTCTCAATAAGGTAAATATGTAGATTATTTTTCTTAGAAAAAGTTACAATTTGTAATTTTTCAATACAATTTTTACGCTTTATTTGAATCAAATCTAATGCGATAAGAGCGTTTTTAAAAGTGGGGAATATGATAACTTTTAAAGATAAAAATAGGGAATAGATATACCTATTCCCAATTCATATAAAATTTTACATCAAAAATGAAAAATATTATTCTTTACTTTTCAATTCAATCAAATCTTTAATAGCAAAAATTGTGAAAAAAGTTTACTTCTAACTGTCCGTTAAGCCAGTAGAGAGGCGGTTTTAAGCATAAATTACCATATTAAGGAAAGAAAAACTTCATGACTATTTGTATAAATGACGAAAATAAAACACACATGTAATACATGTAACAAGTTTGTAACCTATGTTTTCTTGCAATCTGCACATAAAACAAAGAGAATTTATTAACATAAATGTAAAATAATAGTATATTTTTAAGCTGAGAAGTCGTATTTTCAATTTTATGGAAATTTTGATTGTGCATATTATATAAAATCGACTTCGTTTTTATTTGACATATGGAAAATTAGTGAATATAATAGCAAACATCAAAGTAATCCGAAAACAAGCGGCAGTATACGCATCTTAACAAAATGTAATTTCTTTTTTAATACTGTCGTAAGCATGAAGGAGAGCAAGTATGAAAAACACAGAGAAAAGAGCATAAGTTTTAAAATTGGTGAATACACAAGTAAAACGTGTTAGTGCTTTGCATTGGCTACAGTTATTGGTGTTGGTTCTGTTGTAACAGTAATGGCTACAACAGGTAAAGCAACTATTTTAGATAACGGTGTATCTTATCGTGTGAATCTAACCACAACAAATACAGAAGAATTATTAGAGAAAGCCAATATTGAAGTTGGTTCTAATGATATTATTGAAAGAGATGACACCAATGGTGTTGTAATTAAAATCAGACGTGAAATGGATGCCACCGTTGAAGCTGATGGTGCAGAGCAAACTGTAAGTGTACACTACGGTGATAAAGTGTCTGATGTTATTGCTGAAGCAGGTGTTGTTTTAGATGACAACGATGCTGTAAATACAGATATTAACGGTGAGTTAACAGACAATGCAGATATTGTTGTTACAAGATACCATAAAGTAACGGTACATGATAACGGGATAACCCAAATTGTTGATGTTCCGGAAGGAACAGTAGCCAATGTATTACCGGTAGCAAATATCACATTGGGTGAAGAGGATACTTTGAGCGTAGCGGAATCAGAACCGGTTATAGATGGTATGGAAGTTACAGTAAATCGCGTTACTTATGCAACACAAACTGTAACAGAGGATATTCCTTTTGAAACCAAGGTAATTGAAACAGCAGACCTCTATAAAGGTGAAACACAGGTTCAAACAGCTGGTGTAAATGGAACAAAACTGCTGTGAAAGAATGTAAATTTGTAAATGGTCAGTTGGTAGAATCAACAGATGTAGTGGTTCTTTCAGAAACTGCACCTGTAGCGGAAGTAAAGTTGGTAGGTACAAAAGCAAAACCTGCAGCAGTAACTTCTGTATCTAGTACAAGTGCATCTGCTCAAACAGGTGCAACTATTTCAGGCAATACAATTGTTGATGCAAACGGTAATGTATTAAACGTTGCGCGTGTAATTACCGGTGAGTGTACCGCATATACCGGCGGCGGAATTACTGCTACAGGTGCACCTGCAGCGTAGGTCGCGTGGCAGTTAACCTAACGTAATTCCTTACGGTACAAAATTGTATATTGCTTCTCCGGATGGCAGCATTGTATATGGTTATGCAATTGCTTCTGATACCGGCGGTGCATTGATGTCAGGTCGTGTTTTGGTCGACTTGTATTATAATACACAAGGTGAATGTATCAATTTTGGACGTCGTCAAATGAACGTTTATATTTTGGCATAAAATAACTATTCAAAACATCTCCGTAGAACGGGGATGTTTTTTTTTATTCAGAGAATGTTTGAGTATATTGCTATGTTACTGTTTTGCTCATAGTAAACGATATTCCCTTCCCTTTTCGCCAAGTTAGGATGAAATGATGCGAACATAGTATTCGTATTTCTTTATCCTCTATTCATTATTATTGAATATAACAAAACAGCCATCTGCAATAATATTTGCAAATGGCTGTTTTGTTTATATCCATTTAAATTTATTTTCATCAAATTACTCTAACAAAGAGGTAATATGCATGGGAATTCCTGTTTTATCCATCTTAAATTCACAATTTTCATAAAACCTGCATTATTACCATTAGCAATTAAAGAGATGCGTAGATAAGATTGATACGTTTCTAATACACGTTCTAACAATTCTTTTCCAATGCCTTTATATTGATAATCAGGATTTACCAGTAAATAGTGAATGTATGCGTCATAATTCCATCATCCATAACGCTGATTAAACCTACCAGCTTTTCACCATCCCAAGCACTGTAAACGGTACTATAGTTTTGCATGGCAATTACCAGTTTGTCAGGATGATATCCGGATGCCCAATGAACCGACAAAACAGATTTTGTAATTTTGCGCGTTAAATTTCTTTTATATCTTTATAGGTAATTGTCATAATATCTCCCCTTTTAAGTATATTTTTATTTTAACATAGGTGCTGATACAGTACAAGATTCATTTGTGTCATATGAGAAATGGATGAATTGGTATTATTAGCAATCTGTCCTTTAAATGGGACAGATTTTATAGAATGCTTCATATTTTACTTGTAATTTTATAATCACTATGATAAAATAAAACCAAACCAAACGTATGTTCGAGCTTAGAGATAAAAGAGAAGAGGAGAGCGTATATGTTTCAAGAAATTGTAGGAAGTATTCTGTTGGTATTTACAGCAGGATTGTTAGTAAAATATCGTCCAAAGACATTTTTATCATGGTACTTATGTTTGCTTTGCGGAGCCATGTCTATCATGTCCATTACAGCGGGTGGTGGTTCATGGGTATTACAACTGTTGCAAACAGTATCACAAATGATTATGGCAATATGCTGTTTATCCTATTTACACCGTGAAAAGTATTTGCGGTGCGGAAAACAAAATCATTGCAAGAACAGAAACAACGCACACAGGCGATGGCAAAAGCAGAGAAAAAAAACAAGTAAATGTTTTGAGCCAACAGGAAATAGTAGAAATGAAACGCTGTGCATAATAAAAAGAACCCGTTTACTTGGTAATGCATAAACTGGATTACGGGGTTGAGAAAGACCCTTTAAATAGATAAGGCCTGCTGCAATTTGTTTTGCGGCAGGCCGATTGATTTCTTGAAAAAATTAACTGTTTAGAGTAAAATAATAATACAATAACTTTGGAGGATGATACATGTTAATTGCACCGTCAATACTGGCATCAGATTTTTCCAGATTGGGCGAGCAAATTCAAATGATTACACAAGCCGGCGCCGACTGGATTCACCTAGATGTAATGGACGGCTTATTTGTACCTAACATTACCTTTGAGTCCGGTGATAAAAGCGGTAAAACCATATTCAGATTTACCGTTTGACGTTCATTTGATGATACAAAATCCAAAGAGATATATTGAGGACTTTTGTAAAGCCGGTGCAGATATTATTTCATTCCATGTGGAAGCGGAAGAAGACGTCACGGGAACCATAGAAAAATTGTATCTTGTGGCGCAAAACCGGCGCTGGCAGTTAAACCGAATACACCTGTAGAAACAGTATTTCCATATTTTGACAAGCTATATATGGTGTTAGTGATGACAGTAGAGCCGGGGTTCGGCGGACAAAAGTATATGGCTGACATGATGCCGAAAGTAGAACAATTAAAACAAAAGCACCTCAGCTATTGGTTCAAGTGGATGGAGGAATTGAGTAGATACCATTGCTTCCAGTGCCAAGGCGGGTGTAGACATTTGTGTGGCAGGTACCAGTGTGTTTAAAGCGCCTTGCCCAAAACAAATGATTGCAGACCTAAAAAGCGGCTAAGGATGTTTAATGTTTTGCGCAAGGGTAAGTGCTGAACACCGTTTTGAATAAATCTTCTGTAAGCAAAGTTCCGTGTTCCATTGCAGCAGCGGCAGCAACGCGTCCTTTTCCTTTTAAAATCCCATATTCTTGAAGAATCGCTTTTGCAAGCATACTGGTTTTCCATCTTAAATGAAATATAATGCGGTACTTATCTCCAAAGCGTAATAGTTTTGTTTTGGGACAGGTAATTCCGGTGATACAAAGTCGTTCCACCGCGTCCATCATGTCTGTACAATTTTGAAATTGATACACATATGGGCCGGTGGTTTGTTTTATTCGAAATTTTTTCTTTGTAAAGATGATTTACCACGGAGATATTGGAAATATGAACACGAAACAGTAATACAAAGGTGCCGTCGCAAACGGAAAGCGTACGGATTGTAATATTTTCCGCTTTCGAATAAGAAAAGCCGGTATATTTACAACCTTCTAAAAATATCTTTGCTAATGTTATCTTTGAAAGAGTTGTGGGAATATCAACGGAAATGCTGTTTAATCCTAAGCGGAGTGCTTCCTGTTCACTTAAAATAATCAACAGATGTGATGCATCCATGATTTTGCTTTCAAAATTACACCCCTGCATAAAAGTACGGTTACTCTATACTATTACAGTTGCAGCAATATTGTCTTTGCCAAATGATAATATTTTTGCTTGTTATATTATGAGATAGTTATTTATATGAAAATCATTTTTTCATTTCATATATGAACTAAAAGGCCATGGCAGCCCTTTAGTTTTAATATTATTGTAATGAGAAAGTTTTGTATTCTATACTTTTACAAATTAACCATATATTGTAATTACAACTAGAATTATATCGTAAATTGTAGTATTTTTCAAGAATAAAGCATCTTTTTTCTTTTTTGTAAAAGTAATTTTGCAAAGGGGAAATTAAAATGTATGGTAAGAAAATCAAAGTAATATGTTGCAGTATTCTTATGATAGGTACTATACTTACTTTCACTGGGTGTAGTGATTCAGCGTTTAACTCATCGCAGTTGTCTGAATCCTCGCAATTATCGCAACCGGACGAAAGTGTAGTTTCATCGGAATTGACCAATAGTTCATCCGAGCCTGTAACCGATAGCGATACTGTAATTGAAAATACAGAAGACGCTCAAAATTGGCATTTGGTAAAATATTGTGGGATGCTTATTTGTATGGTATCCTTCCCGATGGCAAAACTTTGGAACAAACGAATAATCAGTTTGGTATTCAGGGGAAGAGAACAGTTTTGCTATTTGTGATGTAGATAACGATGGACAGGATGAACTACTGCTATATTGGACCGATGCCAGTATGGCAGGAACGGTGGGATATATTTTGGCTACAGAGATCATATGGTTTATAACGAATTTTCAGGGTATCCTTCTATGCAATTTTATGATAATGGAATTATTGAAATGAAGTGGTCACATAACCAAGGGCTGGGAATCAACTTTGATTTTTGGCCGTATAATGTTTATTCCTATGATGCAGAGAAAGATAGTTACAGTGAATTTGCAAAAGTGGACGCATGGAATAAAAATGTCAGCAATACAAAAAATGGCGTACCATTTCCTGATAACATTGACGTAGATGGGAATGGCATTGTTTATTATATTCTTGCCCCTGACTCATGGGATTATGACAATGCAAAAATACTAGATGATAGTGAATACCAAAATTGGAGACAGTCTTACCTTGGAAATAGCAAACCTGTCAATGTTACTTTTAAAACATTAACGGCTGATAATATAGTTTCTTCGGTTTACCCTGAATTTACATATCTCCGTTCACCGGAAGGTAACTAATGAAATAAACAATGGCTGGTGGCATTGTTATAACATTTGTATAGGAATAGAAAGATATTTTATATTAAGGATAAGGAGAATAAGAAGTATGAACATAGCTATTATTATTTTGCTAATTATTTTACTCATTATTGGTCTGATGAATCTTGCTGTATTCTTAGCAGCAAGAAAGAGAAAGTTGGTGAACCGTTCCGTATGAACGACGATAATAACTCAGAATGGTTTATAAAGTTTAATGAATCTAAAGGTAATATTCTAGAAAAGATAAATTTGCTTACCACTGGAAACAGAGATAGCTTAGATAAAATAAACGATACTTTAAATCAGAAAATTAGTGGATTTCAAAAGATGTATTTGATAAATTTGACTCCATTTCATCCTCTGTTAGAAAATCTCTTGCGGATAATCGTTTTGAATCGAATAATGACCTTGAGAAATTAAAGCAAGAAATTACGGACAATCTGGGATCAATTAATAAAACATTGGAAGAAAAATTACATCACTACAGACCACCAATGAAGAAAAGTTAGAGAAAATGGTGTGTGGTAGAAGAGAAACTGGATAAAACATTGAATGAAAGATTAAAACTATCCTTTGAGTCTGTTAGTAAGAATCTAGAAAGCGTACAAAAGGCTTGAGAAATGCAAACATTGGCTACAGATGTTGATGATTGAAAAAGCCATTACTAATGTAAAACCAGAGGTGTTTTGGGAGAAATTCAATTAGAACGTATTCTGGAGCAAATGTTAACAGCAGCCCAATATGATAAAATGTACAAATTAAAAGAGGTATACAAGAACGCGTAGAATTTGCAGTAAAGCTGCCGGATAAAAGTGGAAAAGGATTCATTTATTTACCGATTGATTCTAAATTTCCATTAGATACATATGAAAATTTATTGAATGCTTATGATAGTGGGGACAAACAATTATTGATTCTGCCAAAAAGAGTTTTCCCGTAAGATAAAAGCATTTGCAAAAGATATTCGAGACAAATATATTGATCCTCCTGCTACAACGGATTTTTGCAATTTTATTTTACCATTTGAGGGATTATATGCAGAGGTAGTACAAATGCCTGAGCTCTTTCAAACATTGCAAACAGACTATAAAATAACTGTTACTGGTCCTACAACTCTTTCTGCATTTCTAAACTCGCTGCAAATGGGCTTTAATACATTAGCAATTGAGAAACGCTCTTCAGAGGTACGAAGTATTACGTGCAGTAAAAACAGAATTTGGTAAATTCAGCGAAGTCCTTGCAAAGGTTCAAGATAAATTACATGCAGCTGATAGTGAATTATCCAAATTGGTGGGAACAAGAACCAATCAGATTAATCGTAAACTGAGAGAGATAGAAGAACTCCCCTGAAGCAGAGGTACGTCGTATATTACCTAGCGAACTGGATGATAGCGATATAATATAAAAATATATTTTAAATATATAGCAAAAGGATGCACCGTGTATAGAATTTATCATTTTTCCATTTCAAATATTTCTATATATGTTAATGATATGACAAGAACATATTATGTTTCAAATTTTAATCTGAATTATGACACTAAATTTTCATTTACACAAGTGATTCATCAAACCGGAGACTATCAATCGTTTATTATTCAGTTAGAGTCAAGCGGTTATTCCAGAAGCTACATAAATGTTTTAAATTAATTTTATATTCCCAATCTTTATCCTATTAGTTTTAAGAGATATTAAAATAGATAAAATGAATTCTCTACAGATAGACTGCTAGTGTTGTATTTTTATCTTGGTGTCGCAGTCGCTATAATCATTTACCATATTTGTGGATTTGATGAAGGGAGAGAAAGGAACTTATCATGATATAAGTAAACTTCAACTTTAAAAATCATAAAACAAATGAAAAGATCGGTTAAAATACCGGTCTTTTAAAGCTTTTGGTTAGGTTAAATGTTTGTGAGGTAAATTAAATCATAGTTAATCTTATTGAATGAAGTAAAACACATGATAACATGAGTCAAGCAAATAGAAACAGGAAATTGAGGAGAATATGAAGATGAAGTCAAAACATACATGGTTAAAAGCAGGAGCGGTAACAATGGCTTTGCAGTGGGAACAGGTGTGTTATTACCCAGCGTACTTAATAGCGGTAATATAAGTGCTGTTTATGCCCAGGAAGCAAAATGTATATCTCCCAGGCACCATCTGATGTAAATGTTATTGATACAACTACTGTCTGGAAATACTTAGACGATAATACAGATCCGGCAAGCGGATTGGGTTCTCTAACCGCATGGACAATTTCTGATTTTAACGATGATGCGTGGAAATCCGCAGCAGGCAGCTTTGGTGCAAAACGGGGTCAGTTGACAGAGTTTGATGGCTTTACACCTACTGTGTTATTAAATCAATATAAATCAGATGTACCAAACGAGGATGTACCAACATTCTTTTTCGTTCTACATTTGAAGTAGAAAATCTAAGCGAAATTACATCTATTACAGGCACCTTATATCATGATGACGCAGTGGCCGTTTATATTAACGGAAATAAAGTGCTGGCAGTAGATATGCCTGCTGAGGAGCAAGAAATAATTTATATTATGCAGGTGTTTCAGCCGGTGCTCCGAAAGAGGCTAAGTTGGAACTAACGAAGGAACAAATCCAACAATATGTAAAGAAGGAACAAACGTAATTGCGGTAGAATTACATAATGACCGTAAAGACAGTTCAGATATTTATTTTGAATTTAAAATCTAACATTAAATTATGGTGAACCTGAAATTGAACAAAGTCTGTTAATCTAACTGTCGGTAGTGATGAAACCTCAAGAAATCTTACTTGGTATGCAAATTCTGAAACAGCCGGTCAAGTACAGCCAAAAAGTCTGATATGAAAGATGGTCAATTTCCATCGGAATATCAAACAGCTGACGCCATATCTATACAGTCAAATGAAAGCGGATTTTATTCCAATCAGGCAACCATGAGAAATCTTGATGAGAATACAGAGTATGTATATAGAGTTGTAAATGGTGAAACGGTTAGCAAAGAGTATACATTCCAAACCGGAGACTTTGACGGAGCATTTTCTTTTGCTTTTGTAGGTGACCACAAATTGGGGCAGGAAGTTTGCCGTCTGATATTCAGGGTGGAACGATACTCTGAATGTGATAAAAAATCAGCTAAATCCTGATTTTTATTCTCAGCAGGCGACCAAGTAAATACAGCAAACAATGAGTCACAATATACAGGTTATCTTAACGATACGTTTTCCTCTCTTACAAGTGCTACAACCATAGGAAACCACGATAGCAGTTCTGCTGCTTATAATGAGCATTTTAATCTTCCCAATGAAGCGCTCAGTACGGTGCTACTACCGCAGGCAGCGACTACTGGTTTGTTTATAACAATACGTTGTTTATGGATATAAATTCAAATGACCGTTCCGCTGCAGAGCATAAACAGTTTATGCAGGACGCAATTGCTGCGAATCCGGATGTAAGATGGAAAACAGTTGTATTCCACCATTCCTATTTACTCAACAGCCAGCCATGCCAGTGATGGAATATTATTGATAGAAAGAAACGAACTTCCGCAGATTTTTGATGAACTTGATAGAATGTCGTTCTAATGGGACATGACCACGTTTATACAAGAACACATGATGGATGGATTTACGGACAGAAGCCAAGGCGTACAGTCAGTGTGACAAATCCCGGGTATTCTATATTTAACAGCAAACTCAGCAAGTGGTAGTAAATATTACGGTACAGCACCTGAGGCAGAATATGCTGCCGTTCAAGACCAATCAAAGAGAACCGTTACCAACATGGAAGTAACAAATACTTCTTATACGATGACAACTTATTTTGCAGATGATATGAGTATTAGACACATTTACAATTTATAAAACGCTTAATACAGCAGATATGGACAGCTTAATTACACAAGCACAAGGATTGAATCAGGCAGATTATACCGAAGAAAGTTGGAATCAACTTCAAGTAGCTTTGAAAGCAGCAGTAGAGTTAAAAGATAATGTAAATGCGACGCAATCAGATATAGATGCTGCAACAACGGCATTGCAAGAAGCAATAGGGTCTTGTAAAGTTGGTGTCAATATGAACACAGCAGCTATGGACAGTTTGATTTCCCAAGCACGATTGAATCAGGCAGATTATACCGAAGAAAGCTGGAATCAACTTCAAGCGGCCTTGAAGCGGCAGTGGAGTTAAAGGTAATGTAAATGCGACGCAGTCAGATATCGATGCTGCAGCAATGGCATTGCAAGAAGCGCTAGATGGTCTTGTAAAGGTAAACAACCCAGATGGAGGAAAGCCAATACGGAGAATTCATCCAATGGACAGATAAACGGACCACAGACAGGTGATACTTCAAATGCAGTAGAAATTGTTTCTGTAGTTTCTGCCTTTATTGCAGCAGGTACCATTGTGGTTGTGCTAACAAAAGAAAATGAAATCATAAAAGGATTTACAAACATGTGAATAAGATAAAAAGAAAATGGGATTGTACTGGCAGTCATTGTTCTTTCAGTAGCGGCAGTCATTCTATTTCAACTTTTCGGGGTGAAATCTTATTCCAGATATAGTACAGACAGCCTCCACTACGAACAAGGAAAGTAGTGGAGGTTTCTTCTGAGAATCTGGAATATGATGAAGAGTTAGGGTTATATTTAGGCAATCAAATATTAAAGTAGAAATTACCGGCGGAGAACAAAAAGGAGAAGTCATAGAAGTTTCCAATTATCTTACAAAGACGCACAATGTTTATGCAAAACGGTATGAAACTTATTATTAATGCAGATACACCTGAAAATGTGCAGCCATATTATACCGTATATAATTACGACAGAAATATTCCTATTTTAAGTTGTTGTATTATACTTGCGGCAGCTATCATTTGCATTGGACGAGGAAAAGGGATTAAGGCAATACTTGGTCTTGGGTATTCTATGTTTATCATTATTTACCTTGTAATTCCGCTGTTTTTCCGGTTATTCTCCAATATGGATGAGTATTTTATGTGCGGTCTTATCAACTGCTGTTACATTACTGCTTCTGAATGGA
>SCPP01000317.1_pt1 | contig 26525 bp, 50 predicted proteins | sample 6106811 | NCBI WGS metagenome assembly SCPP01 (sample SAMN10720449, study PRJNA508395) | human gut metagenome | isolation source: Participant 2 stool, 15 month | host: Homo sapiens | collected 2018
TTACACTGCGTAATATTTTCTTTCTTAGTCTTTTGCCACGTTCAGTAAATAAATTTCTATTCAAATGAAAAATGCGTCTTCAAAGCTTCGTGCATTATATTCTTTCCCATCTTTATTATATATATTCTTTTATTTGATACACAATTAAAACATTTCCGTTCTCATCAGATTCCCACGATAAATTGCCATTGTCATCATATATGCCGGTTATTATCTCATCAGTAAGAGTTAGATTTGTAAGTATGTATTTTTTTCGCTAGCCTTTTGGTCTTCCATTTCAGTTTTATTTTTTTTGTATTTTGGCTATCAATTTCAAGTCTTTTTTCAAATAATATTTTATAGCCGGATTACTTGTATGTGTACCATCATTAACTCGACTCGCTTGAAGAGTTGGTTTATTATCTTTATTTGTTTGATAACATTCAGTATCAATATCAGTAATTATAAGAGTTTTAATTCCTATAAACTGAATAAATTCTGCATATATCTCTGCGTAGTTTTCCAACTTCTATAATAGAAATGTTTTGAGAAGAAAGTGGAATATCATATTCATTTTCTTGGTCTAACTTTTTATCATTGCCGGAAGAAGTATTCGTTCTGTATCTCCCTCAATTAGTACTATTTTGTCAGCAAAAACTTCTGCACGGTTTAATGTCAAATACTGTTTCAAAATTTAAAATGATTATTCTTTGAACCCTTTTTCTTTTTGATACATTATTTCCAAATCGCTTAAATTCTTAGATATAACATTATCTCCCTCATTAGTTTTAAAAATACTTAATATCATCAAAATCGCATTCTGCAACTATGCGAAGAATGAGTAGTCATAAAATGTTTGCAAATTTATCTTCTTCTCACTTTTATTTATTTTTCTACCTTCTTCTAATAATTTTTATATTTTTAATAAATATATATTGCATTTGTGGATATTAGTGTATGTGCTTCAGATTCTTCTATAAATAGAAGATTAATGTCTGCCGGTGACTCATCCTTCTTAGATTCCTTTCGAAAATCACATAGTTTTATCTCAATATTCATAATAATACTAAACAAATTTAAAATCCTAAGCCATTATAATTTTCCGGCAGCGTACCATTTTGATTACCGTAAACAACCGTAGTGTTATTTCTTAACAAATTCATCTCTTTAATTCGAGAAATAACCTTTAATACAGTTTCATTTTTCTCATACCACCAAATTCTGATATTCTTTCAGTTAACTGTTGAAATACATTCACATATATTCCACTAAATTCCTCATCGGTTTTATCTAAATGCATCTTCAAATTCCTGATATTCTTGTATTATTACTTTCCATATCTTTAGTTCTTTCATAATACATACCAGCTAAAGTCGACAATTCTTCATCTTCAGTATTGGAAACATTTCTTCTTGCCCCGACATAACTAAATGCAATTATTTTTGAAATATCAATATCTTTATTATCTATAAATTTATAAAATATCATTATCAACCTCGCCTTTTAAGAGTGATTATATAGTACACTGTATCGCTTAAATTCAAAATATATTTTATGTTTTTTATCCATGAATTTTGTAAATGCCTTTTTCATTAGAAGATTTTTTTGAGTTCCTATATGCATTAAAATCATCCCTTAATTTTTCAATATCTTTAAGAAAATAACAAAATCTAAGTACTACTGTTTATTATCCGGATCCAAATCCAAAAAAAGTTCACTTATATTAGTTAAATCATCTTCATTTCCATATTCTATGTATATATCTATTTGAATACCCTTCAATTCATCTTCTGAAAAATCATTTTTTCCATCAATCACATCATATAATCTATTCTGAAATACTGAAATCAAAATAATTAAACTTACCTACTTCTGATTTACTTCCAATGCATTTACTTAATGCGGATAATAGAAGATGTTTTTCCACAATTGTTTTTGCCTATGATAAGAGAAAGTTCTTTTTCACAATTTATACTTGTTTGTTTTAGTAATCTAAAATTATTAATGTCTATTTTAGAAATATTCATAAATTCAACCTCATTTCACATTTTATATTGACTTCATTGATTTATAATCCATAGATAATTGCATAACTATCTTGCACATTTTGAGCAAGGGCCTTTGCCGCTGGCTTGTGCTGCTGACAGAGTGGTTGCTCTTGCATTTTTACCGGCACAGCTTGCGCTGTAATGATATTTCTTTCAGATGGGGTTACATATACTGTTGAACCGCGTGCAACGCCGCTTGATGATAAGCTGCCACTTGAGCCGCCGCTTGAACTTCCGCTTGAGCTACTATTAGTTTTCGGCGGAGTATACGGTTCGGTATACCAACCTACTTTTTTATCTACCTCTGACTTCAACGTATATCTTGTTCTTCCGTCTGCCGAGAGCAAAATTCCCAATGTTTAAACACTTCATAATTTATTCTTTAAATTTATTTTCCTCATCCTTTCGCTTTGTAGATTTTCAGCTTTTATTCCAAATATACAAAATTATGTAGTGATAATTGAATTTATTATATCATTTTTCGATAAAATATGTCAATATATTCCACAGAATATATCTTTATGCATACAAAAAACGGTTTAAACATCTGTTTAAACCGTTCAAAATCTTATTCCACTTCATATTCAACCGTGGCAAGTTCATTCATTTCGATGTCATACAGAGTTGCCGTAACAGTTCCGCTCGGTGTAAAATCCTTTGGATTCATCGCTATATTCGCCTGCACCGTTTGTGATTACCTTTCTGTCTCCGACATTATCTCCGCACTTAAATCTGACTATATAAAAGCTTCTTCCGTAACGGTAATATAAACACTGCCGTCTTTATAAGTAATACCATACTCCCAATCTTTCTTCGGCAATGTAATCTTCACATTACCATATTCAGAGGTATATAGCTCATATCCTTCTTCTGTCATTGTCGACGGTTTGTATACTTTTGTCCACCGATTCGTCCGATAAATTTGGGATTGTTTTTCTTCCGTTACGTTCGGATAACCCTCAAGCGAACGAATAATTTTTCCGCTTTCGGTCAATGTCGGGTCTTCAGATATGCTCAAGCACCCACCAATGAGCATAAAGCGTCACATCATCGCCTGAAATTTCTTCAAAGTTTTCAACTTTTGTTCCGCCGACTTTTCGGTGTACCAACCGCCAAACACCAAACCATCTCTTGTCAGCTCGTCAAACGAACCGTCGCCATCTGTCAATAATTGCTGATATATTTGCTACTTGTCGTGTTTCCGCCGCTGTAATTTGAGTCAAATGTAACATTGCGTTCCTTTATCAGTCGGAAGCGGAATAGTCTTTACCACAATCACACCCACCGGCATATCGTTTTCATAATAATCTCTTACAACCTCAATGTTATTTCCGTTTTGCCTTAGTCGACAGAAAACAACATCTTTAATATTCTTGATTGCATATGTATAATATTTATTGGTTTCAAAGCTATAAAGATACACTGTGGATTGACTCGTTACAAAGCTCGGTCTAAAGAAACAAATATATTTGCTGTCCTCAGTTATAATATAGCTTGTCGGTTTCGCTCCGTTTTCTTCTGATGAAGGTATAAGTGTTTCTGTAAAATCAGAAGTAGTTTTCACTTTGTCCATATCAATATAGTAGAATTTCTGAATATCATCATTCCATATAAATTGCATATAAAACCGGTAAACATATCATATTTTTCATAAGTCGTATCCGTACAATGCGTAGCATAATCTACATATCCTGCTCTGTTCAATACAGTATCACTTACTAAAAGTACCTACGACTCACTGTGCCCAACAAATCGAACAGGGTCATCTGCCGTAACATCAACATGATATTTTTTCCGCCGATTGTAACGCAGCTCAAGCATGAAGTTGCGGATCCTCACCAAATGTAGCGGTTTTCTTCCCAACATACGTTGCCGTCACTCCGACTCTGCCAAGTAGGTCGTTATATGCATTAGCATAACCGTCACAAACGGCATAACCCTCTACAATCGCACCGTACGCAGTGTGTGCATTCGGTCTTGATGTCGTCACATCATACTGACAATTCATCACAAGCCAGTCGTGAAGTGCCAATGCTTTTGAAGTTCCGTCATATCCTTGCCCTTATTTTTGCCGAGAGCCTCACGAAGTGCTTTATCGACCGCCGCCTCATATATGGTTTCTTTATCTTCGTCCGAAATGACATCTGTTACCGTAACGGCATCTGAAAGCGGGTTCATTGTTTCTAATCCGTCCCAATACATAACCTTGTCGCCGTTTTTACATTAAGCACCGTACTGCTGCTTTCCGTCACATACTCTTTCACAACCTTTGTAAGTTTTCCGTCCTCGTCATACGATGCAACAATCGCAACACCGACGTGCCGTTTCCGACAACTGCTTTGCCATCCACTACAATAATTGCCAAGTCTGCCGCCGAAACACTCACCGACATAACAAACAAACCTATCAGCACCGCAATTACTGATATTAATTTCCCATAGTTTTCATATTTATCCCTCCCTTAAACGCAATAATATCACGTTCTTTATAATAATTATATCAGAACGCTATAATATTTTCTACTGCTTTAATAAAAATATACAGGTAAGCCTTATTTAAAATAGACTTACCTGTTTCACATTTTATCTTCTGTCGTTCTTTACACCTGTCTTATAATCATAAAAGAATATGCCTCGTTAAGAGCAAAATTTCCTAAAGTTTAAAGACATCATCTTTAAACTCATTTTGTTTCATTTCGCCCTTTTCATTTATATATCTGTACATTTCGCCTTGATAAAAATACAAATTGTTTTGATTTGCCGCCGAATAAACAAGTCCAAAATACAATACATCATTATTAAAATAATAAATTCGATTATACTTAAAACCGTTTACACCTGACGGAATATCTATTCTCAGAATTTGATCTTCGAGAGTATAATACTTTACACCGCCGTCAATCTCTGAAACCTGAAGTGAACCAAGACTTTTATCTGTATTTTCTCTCAATTTATTGATTATGCTTGATTTCGTTCCGACGCTTTTATCTCAGCCGACGGCATATTATTTTCATATGTATTTGGTATTTCACCGTCATTCAGCTTTACCGCCGACCACTTTATCGCCTCCGGCGCCAAAATCGGATTGGCAGGTTTTGTCCTTGGTTGTGTCCGCTTACCAAAAGTATCCCGCAAAGCCTGACGCAACCGCCAAAAATATAACCGTTACAACCACAATTACAACAATAGCGATTTTATTGTTTGGCTGATACCCTCAGAATTAAATTGTTGAGATTGTTCATTGGTTTTACAATTTTTTCACCGGTCATTGGATCAAAGTTATGGTCATCTTTAATAATTTTTCGCCGGTCATTGGATCAAAATTATAGTCATCTTTAATAACTTTTCACCGGTCATTGGATCAAAATTATAATCTTCTCTGTTCATATCATTATCCCCTATCTGACGTATGCACTTGTCACATATCCGACCATACCGTTATAATTAACCTTATCATATCCGTTGTACGAGCCGAGATATTCAACTGCCGCTCCGACAGGAATTTCACAAATGTATTCCGCCGGCTCTGACGGTGTTTTCTTAAATACACCGAATTTTGCACTCCTGAAATATGATAAATCGGATTTCCACCTGTGTAGACATGAGGATCTGTTGATGTCAAATATTCCGCTTTGGCATAACCGATTTGTCCCTTGTATTTTATTTTGTAGAAACCGTTTGTAACATCCTCAATATATCCTACAGGTTCACCCCAAGGGATTGTACAGATATTTTCCGAATTTTCTTCCGCATACTTTCTTAAATATATTGAGTTCTGTACATTAAAACATACATTGTGAATTTAACCGATACATCGGACGAGCCTGTCGCATGTTGCACCGGTTCAGCAGGTTTGGCATTTTATTGCCTGCCTGTTGAATTGCAATATTCGCGTCTTCCGTAAGATACTTTGTCATTACAAAGCCTTCTGTCCGCCATACTTAATTTTTGAAAAATCATCATTTTCCTTTTTACAAATTCAACCTGCGTGCCAAGCGGAATTGTGGTAATCTGTTCACCGTTTTGGTCGGAGTTTTCCTCAATGTTACACTTTCATTCGCATTTACAATGTACATAACCTTTGTCGGATTTTCTGTCGGTGCCGGTGTTGCAAGAGTTTTATCGACAACCTTGTCACACAACACATATCCGTCCACTCCGTTTACTCTTATCTTATAAAACCGCCATGCAAGTGCCAAAAGCTTACCGTTTCATTTGCTTTTGTCTGCATAAGCACTGCCGAGCCTTTATCAGGATTTTCATAAACATTCGTACCGTCATCTAAAATTGTATATGACATACCTTCATTAATGCTGTTTAAACTTACATTTCCGTTGCTTGCATTATTGAATGTTGACGCATACTTTTGATATGCAAAAACAACTCCGCCGACAGACAGCAATGCAACTGCCGCACATATACGCAAACAGCGATTAATTTGTTCCTTGAATTCATTCCCCATCCTTTCGCTTAACAGATTTAAGTTTTTATTACAGATATACAAAATTATATAATAATAATTAAAAATATTATATCATTTTCGACAACAGTTGTCAATATATTCCACAAAATAAAAAACGGTTTAAATTTTCGTTTAAACCGTTCTTCAAATTTATACCACAGGTTCCATTGTACTTTTTTCAACAGTATATACGCATTGTTTCACCGTTATATCTTTGTATTTTACCTGCCATTTTGCAGTCCGCCACCTCTACCACTGCATGCGGCATATTTGTTTTTCTCCAAAGCTGCGGGTCAAAAGCGTCCTCTTTATACTTCGACTCAAACACTTTTGCATTACCTTCCGAACCGAAAAGTATAACTTTTTATCAAAAGTCGCAAGACCCTCAACTTCTGTGGACGGCCCACTCCTGTAAATACTGCTAAAGTTACTTTAAAGAAATACTTCAAATCAACCGAATAAAACCTCTGTTAAACGGCACAGCCTCAATATCCGTAAACACCCAAATCACTTCGGCTTTTGTGCATTTAACGTTTATTGCTCTGTCCACAATATCCTGACCGCACGAAGTCAAGTACACGCGTACATTTTCCAAGCAATCTTTATCCCTGCAACTGTCATATATCTTATCAGTATGTACACACACTGCTTCACGGAAATTTGTATCACAAGGATATTTTCTTTCTCTTCCGCAGTCATTACAGCAATTTCTGTTACAATCAGCCATTTATTATCATTCCTTTCTATGTTTTGGGGTTTTCCCTTGGTATAGAATATGAAACTCACCGAAAAGTGTTACTTTTACCGATTATTTTAAATTAAAGTCTGAAATTGCAAACATTTCTATTTGGATTATGATATAATATGAAAGTTTAGAAGTATCACGAAAGGAATTAAAACATGAATAAAATCACAGTAACCACAAACAAAAAGCGTCTATGTCCGATTTTACGGTATATTTTTGAAGACATAAACCATGCCGCCGACGGCGGGACTTTACGGTGAAAATGATACGCAACAGGGCGTTTGAATTTTCACCTATGGACAATCCGTCATATCAGGCGTTGACGGCTTGGAAACGTATTGAAGAGGGCGGTGCGTCGGTATCGTCATTTGTATCAAACAAATCACCGTTTTCAAAGAAATCAAATTATCTTATTCTTGAAATTAATAAAACAGGCACAAGAGCCGGCATAAAATCTCGGCTACAACAGCGGTATTGCGGTAAAGGAAAATGAAAGCTAATTTTCATGCTACGCAAAAGTGACAAGCCTTGTGAAATAACAGTTTCAATAGACAACGCATACGGTGAAGTCATTACAGAAAAGTCGCTTAACATCACGTCAAACGAATGGACGGAGTATTCATTTACATTAACATCACCTGTTGACGATTTTTCGGCAGTGCTTGCAGTCACATCAAAGCAAGAATGTAAATTCTGTCTTGATTTTGTATCGTTATTCCCCGTAAAACCTACAAAACCGTAAAACGGTATGAGAAACGACATAGCCGAAATGCTTGCGGACCTAAAACCTAAATTTATGCGTTTTCCAGGCGGTTGTCTTATCCACGACGGCACACTTAATTCCGACGACAGAAACTCAATGTACCGTTGAAAAACACAATCGGTGCTGTAACCGACAGACCGTCACGACGTAACAACTGGCGATACAATCAATCGTTGGGACTCGGATATTTTGAATACTTCAATTCTGTGAGGACATCGGTGCAAAGCCTCTGCCTGTACTTCCTGCCGGATATAATCCGCATATGGAGCAAGCCGTTCCGCTTGACGAAATGCAGGAATGGATTGATGACGCGCTTGACCTTATCGAATTTGCCAACGGCAATGCCGACACGAAGTGGGGCAAAATAAGATGTGATATGGGACACGCCGAGCCGTTCAATCTTGAATATCTTGCAGTCGGCAACGAAGAAGTCGGTCAGGGCTTTTGGGACAGATATGACCTTTCCACAAAGCCATAAAGAGAAATATCCGCAAATAAAATAATCAATTCCGCAGGGCCTTTCCCGCAGGGCGGTGAATTTGAACGCGGTTGGAACAACGCAAAAGAACGGCTCTGACCTTGTTGACGAGCATTACTACACATCACCCGAATGGATGCTTGCCAACTGCCACCGTTACGACAATATGCCGTCAGACGGTCGAAAGTATTCTTAGGCGAATACGCGTCATGGGGCAACACATATTACAACGCACTTATCGAGGCGGCATATATGACAGGACTTGAAAACAACGCACACGCAATCGGTCTTGTATGCTATGCACCACTTTTATGCAATGTTGACTACATAAACTGGCAGCCCGATATGATTTGGTTTGACAATCACAGAGTATACGGCAGTGCAAATTACTATGTACAAAAATGTTTATGAACTGCACAGGCAACAATCTGCTTGACGTAAAGCACGACGGTTTTGACAAGCCTATCACTCTTGGCAGTGACAAAATCAGCGGTAATATTGAGATTGAAGCTGACAGATGCAGTGCGGAATTTTACGATATTAAAATCACCGACATCACAACAGGCAATGTAAAACATACGACAACCTATCATTTAACAATGGCGGTAAAGCCGTTATAGACAGCATAGACTCAAATCATTACAAAGTCGAATCTACCGCTAAACGCACAGCAGGCGACAAAGGTTTCCGCCTGTTCTTCGGCAAGTCGGACGATAAAAACTTAATTCAATGGTTTATCGGCGGTTGGCAAAATCAAGACACAGAAGTCAACGCACAAGTAAACGGACGCGGTTCGTGCCTTGACCACAACATTTTCTCCGTAATGACAGGACAGGAATACAAGCTTTGCCTTGAAGTCAACGGCAGAAATATTACTACATATATAAACGGCAAAACCGCAAACACTGCAATCGACAAACAGCCTGTTATGGAGGAATTGTACTACACCGCAAGCAGTGACGATAACAACATTTATATTAAAGCGGTCAATGTGCGTGACACTGAAATAACATCTGAAATATGCGTTGAGGGCGTAAACGGCATTAACGCAAACATAACGGAACTTTCCGGCAATTCGCTTAATGATATGAATGATTTCGACAATCCGAAAAGGTATCGCCGAAAACATCAGCTTTAACCGCCGTATCAAATACATTTGAATACACATTCCCGCCACAGAGCGTTACAATATTTACTGTACAGAAATAAAAATCATAAAGTTCCTCAAACGTCGAAACTTTAGATTTTATGCCATTTCTGTCGCACATGTCGCCAGAAATGATTTTTAATGAGGTTAGCACCTCAAACTCCCAATAACAAAGTAAACAAAACCTTAACGGTTTTGTTTACTATCTAAATCGGGCGATTACAATCGTCCGATTTTTTGTAATCAAATATTACAAAGCGGAATAAATATAAACAAAGGGGTATCCGTATGGAAAGCTTTGAAACTGCTGCACCGATAATAGTTCTTGTCTGTTCACTTACCGCACTGTTATTTTCATTCATCAAATTTTACTCCGTAAAGCGAAAAAGCGAAGGTACGGATATGATGAAAAGCATCAGCGTCAAAATACGCAAAGGTGCAATGGCATATCTTAAACGGCAATACAAAACGGTCGGCATATTTTTGCGATTATGTTTTTCATTTTGACCGTACTTGCGGCGAAAAGATTTCTAAGTCCGTTTGTGCCGTTTGCATTTTTGACAGGCGGATTTTTCGGGATTATCGGGATATGTGGGAATGAATATCGCCACATATGCCAACACACGCACCGCGAACGGTGTTCGTGACGGACTTAACAAAGGGTTTAAAATCGCGTTTGCGTCAGGCTCTGTTATGGGGCTTACCGTTGTCGGTTTAGGACTTTTCGATATAAGTGTGTGGTTTATTCTTTGAAATTCGTGTTCAAACTCAACATAAATGACGTTATGACAGCTATGCTCACATTCGGTATGGGTGCAAGTTCAATGGCACTGTTTGCACGCGTGGGTGGCGGAATATTCACAAAAGCGGCTGATGTCGGAGCGGATTTAGTCGGCAAAGTCGAAGTCGGTATACCTGAGGACGATCCGCGTAATCCTGCCTGCATTGCCGATAATGTCGGCGACAATGTCGGTGACGTTGCAGGAATGGGTGCTGATTTGTATGAATCGTATGTCGGCTCGATTATTTCGTGCGGAGCGCTTGCATCGGCGGCAGGGCTTGGCTTTAACGGTGTACTTGTGCCGATGCTTATCGCCGCAATCGGCATAATTGCGTCTATTATCGGCACATTTTCGTTTCGACAAAGGAAGGTGCAACGCAAAATCGCTTTTAGGCTCATTAAGACGCGGTACATACATTGCGTCAATTCTGTCGGCAGTCGGCTCGGCATTTCTTATTTTCACATTACTTCCCGACAATTCAAATGTAATTTGGGCGGTTATTTCAGGACTTATCGCAGGCGTGATGATAGGATATTTCACAGAGTATTACACGTCAGACTCTTACAATCCTACAAAACCTCGCAAAATCTTCAAATACAGGCTCGGCGACAATCATAATAGACGGTATCGCACTGGGAATGTCGTCAACGGCGATACCTGTTATTATAATCGGAATTTCGGTAATTATAAGCTACTTTACCGCAGGAGGTATGGCAAGCTTTGAGGACGGACTTTACGGAGTTGGTTTGTCGGCAGTCGGTATGCTTTCAACACTCGGCATAACGCTTGCGACAGATGCATACGGACCTGTTGCCGACAACGCAGGAGGTATTGCGGAGATGTCAGGACTTCCCGATATAGTGCGTGAAAGAACGGACGCACTCGATTCACTCGGCAACACGACCGCCGCAACAGGCAAAGGTTTTGCAATAGGCTCGGCGGCACTGACCGCGCTTGCACTGATAGTTTCATACACCGATAAAATAACCGAAATGGGAATTGAACTTAATCTTTCCGTCACTAATCCCGCAGTGCTTATAGGCTTATTTTCAGGGGCAATGCTGCCGTTTTTGTTCAGTGCAATGACTATGAGAGCTGTCGGACGTGCGGCACAAAAATTGTTGTTGAAGTAAGGCGTCAGTTTAAAGAGATAAAAGGATTGATTGACGGAAAAGCAGAGGCTGATTATGAAACGTGCGTTGACATATGCACAAAATCTTCGCTAAAAGAGATGATTTTCCCGCCGCACTCGGAATACTTGCACCGATAATTGTCGGATTGGTGCTTGGTGCAACGGTGTTGTCGGTATGCTTGCAGGTGCTTTAATATCCGGTTTTGCACTTGCTGTAATGATGGCTAATTCGGGCGGTGCTTGGGATAATGCGAAAAATATATCGAGGCAGGTAATTTCGGTGGTAAAGGCAGCGAAAATCATAAAGCCGCCGTTGTAGGCGATACGGTCGGTGATCCGTTTAAAGATACTTCCGGTCCGTCCGTTAATATATTGATTAAACTTCTGTCTATGGTTTCAATCGTTTCGCCGCACTTATCGCCACATACGGCGGTATGGGGCTGTTTTAGGCATACAAAAGGCAAGCCACATAAGTTGACTTGCCTTAAATTTCTTATTAGCCTTGTGTATTATAGCTGTAGTTTGAGCCTCTTTAGTGATATAAATATCATGAGGATGGCTTTCCTTTAGACCTGCACCTGTAATTCTTACGAACTTACCGTTTTCCTTTAGTAGAGGAATTGTCTTAGTACCGCAGTAACCCATACCCGAACGCAGACCGCCGAGTATTTGGAATATAGTATCAGAAACAGGGCCCTTATAAGGTAACGACCTTCAACACCTTCCGGAACAAGTTTCTTTGAACCTGTCTGGAAGTATCTATCCTTACTTCCACATTCCATTGCTGCGATTGAACCCATACCTCTGTAAACCTTGAAACGTCTGCCTTGGAATATTTCAAATTCGCCAGGGCTTTCGTCACAGCCTGCAAGCAAGCTACCAAGCATAATAACGTCCGCACCTGCCGCAACAGCCTTAACAACATCGCCCGAATACTTAACACCGCCGTCGGCGATAACAGGGATATTGTACTTCTTTGCAACTTGGCTTACGTCATATACAGCAGTAATCTGCGGTACACCAATACCTGCAACGATACGTGTTGTACAGATTGAACCCGGACCGATACCGACCTTTAACACAGTCTGCGCCTGCGTTAATAAGTGCCTCTGCCGCCTCACCTGTTGCGATATTTCCTGCGATTAAGTCCAAATCAGGGAATGCCTCCTTGATTTCCTTAACCTTATTTATGATATTCTTACTGTGACCGTGTGCACTGTCAAGTACAACAACGTCAACACCTGCATCATATACAGCCTTAACTCTTTCCAATGCATCGTTTGTAACACCGATTGCCGCACCGACCAAAAGTCTGCCGTTCTTATCTCTTGCAGAATTCGGATAACGGATAGCTTTTTCAATATCCTTTATTGTAATAAGTCCTTTTAAGTGATTTTTCTCATCAACTATCGGCAACTTCTCAATCTTGTGCTTTGAAAGAAGTTTCTGTGCCTCTGAAAGAGTTGTTCCGACAGGAGCAGTTATAAGATTTTCGCTTGTCATAGCGTCTTTAATTTTCTTTGCAAAATCTGTTTCAAATCTCAAGTCACGGTTTGTAATTATACCGATAAGCACGTTATTGTCATCACAAATCGGAACACCTGAAATTTTATATTTACCCATAAGCTCATCTGCGTCTTTTAGCGTATGGTTTTCAGAAAGACTGAACGGATTGGCTATAACGCCGTTCTCACTTCTCTTTACTTTATCAACTTCCGCAGCCTGCTGTTCAATCGTCATATTCTTATGAATTATTCCGATTCCGCCCTCTCGTGCGATTGCAATAGCCATTGACGACTCTGTAACAGTATCCATTGCCGAACTCATCAGCGGTATGTTAAGCGTTATGTTTTTAGTTAGTTTTGTTGTTAAGTCAACTTCGTTAGGTGTAAAATCAGATGCTTGCGGTACAAGTAATACATCATCAAATGTAAGACCTTCCTTAGAAAATTTTTCTTCCATTCTTATAACTCCTCTCATTAGTATTAATTTTATTAATTATAACAAATTTTGCGGTTTTTTCAAGACCTTTTTACGTCATTTTAAAGTTTATTATAATTGATTAATATAGTCTGTAAGGCATATTCGCATTGTGGCAATATCACTAATTTTGAAAACTTCGCCCTTTAATCTCGACGAACCCGCAAGTCCCTTGATATACCACGCAATATGCTTTCTCGCCTCTTTTATTCCGCGGCTTTCGCCCTTTTCTTCAACAAGCATTTCAATATGTTCCAACGCTTGTGCAAGTCTGTCCTGAGGAGTCGGTTCAAAGTTCACTTTGCCGTTTTCAGATATTCGTTTACCTGTCTGAATATAAACGGATTTCCTCGCAGCCTCTGCCTATCATAACCGCGTCACAACCCGTCATATCAATCATTCTTTTCGCATCCTCGGCACATTTTATATCGCCGTTGCCGATTACCGGAATTGAAACCGATTCTTTTACTTTCTTTATTATATCCCAATCCGCCGTTCCGCTGTAAAACTCTGCCCGCGTTCTGCCGTGTATCGCAATCGCCGCCGCTCCGCCTTGTTCTATAATCTTTGCAACTTCAACTGCATTTATACTGTCATCGTCCCAACCTTTACGAATTTTTACCGTCACAGGCACAGGCGACGCGGAAGAAACTTTATGCACTATCTCGCCTATTTTTCGGGTGTCTTAAGCAATGCGCTGCCGTCACCGTTGTTTACGATTTTAGGTGTGGGACAGCCCATATTTATATCTATTATATCAGGTTTTACCGCCATAACTTTCGGTATCACTTCCGCCATTATATCAGCGTCAGAGCCGAATATTTGTATCGCACAAGGACGTTCTTCGTCATCTATCCGCATTAAATCGGCGGTTTTATCGTTGTAGTACAGTCCTTTCGCACTCACCATTTCCGAATACACAAGTCCTGCACCGTATCTTCGGCATATTTTTCTGAAAGGTAAATCAGTTACTCCCGCCATCGGTGCAAGAAATACGTTGTTTTCTGTTTCAAAATTTCCTATTTTCATTGTTTCGCCTTTTATTTTTCCCTTTGTTTTGATTATATCCAAAACAGACAAGCCTGTGTTATGTTTTTGGCTTGCCTTTCGATTTGCCACCACTCCGTCACTTCGTGACACCTCTCCTCAAGGAGAGGCTTTTCGTATGGCTCCCATTGAGGGGAGCCGGCGGCGTAGCCGTCTGTGAGGTGGCTTTACCTTGCCTTTCGATTTGCCACCACTCCGTCACTTCGTGACACCTCTCCGCAAGGAGAGGTATGGCTCCCATTGAGGGGAGCTGGCGGCGTAGCCGTCTGTGGAGTGGCTTTACCTTGCCTTTCGATTTGCCACCACTCCGTCACTTCGTGACATCTCTCCTCAAGGAGAGGCTTTCGTATAGCTCCCATTGAGGGGAGCCGGCGGCGTAGCCGTCTGTGGGGTGGCTTTACCTTGCCTTTCGATTTGCCACCACTCCGTCACTTCGTGACACCTTTCCTCAAGGAGGCTTTCGTATGGCTCCCATTGAGGGGAGCTGCGGCGTAGCGTTCTTGGCTCTGGCGACCGATGATCTACGAACGTTAAATTATCTTCTTTTGAGTATTCCAATATTTTATGATTATTTGAGAAGAACTGCAAATTTGCGTCAAAATACAAATGTGAAACTTCGCCCTTATTCATTTCACCGTTTTCGATTTTATTTGCACAATCCCATGTTGTATCGACAATCATCCACCTGCCGTCAACGTAAACTTCATTCCATGCGTGATTTTGTTCGTCAGTTGCAATACTTATGTCTGTCCACGCGGTATCATTACCGACACCAAGTGCGTATCCCGACACGACATTACACGGTATATCAATACTTCTGCACAGCGACGCCATAAGCGTTGCAAAACCAAGACACACTGCCTTACGGCTCTTTACTATATCCGTTGCGTAATACGGCGGTGCCTCGTCACTTGCAAGGCTGTCAACGTCATAATACATATAAGAACATATCCAATCGTGCAACGCAAGCACTTTTCATAGTCTGTCGTTTTATCCGCCGTAAGCTGTTCGGCGATAGAGATTATACTGTCACTGTTTGACTGTATAGACGCGGTGTATTTAAGCGCCTCTTTAATTGACTTATCCTTTTCATACATCGCCTTATTATGTTCAAACACAGGTGACTGTTCGATAACCCAACCGCCGTTGCCGTCACGCACAAGTTTTACATAATTATACACCCAGCTTTCAAACTGTCCGTAAGGCCTATCACCGGTATACACGTCAACACCGACAGATGCGCCGTCCGTTTCGGAATTGATATTGTTTTATTGAAACTATTTTCGGAATTTGCCGTAATCGAAACCTGTTCAAGCGTTTCACCGTTTTCATCGATAAATGCCGCAATCAAATTTGATTTACTTCTTGAGCCGACAATTCCGAATATCTGTATTCTGTCATAATCCGCAATCATAGAAATATTTTCGTTCGGATAAAACGAAAGCATAGGACTGTTCTGTATATACGCATTGACCGCCACATCTGACGGATCAATAGGTAAATCCTCCTGTTTTATCATTGCCATAAGCTCGGACGGTGTAGGAATATAATCCGTCACCCTCGAAAGCCGTTCGGACAATGCCGAAACTGACTCAGTAACCTCCGGACAATTTTCTTTAAGATACGGAACATAACTTCCGAAATTCAAGAAAAGTCTGTCTGCGAATTAATCACGGCTATTCCTATTGCTAATATCAAAGTATGGCAAAAATTTCTTTATCTTTTCATATCATACCACCATACCAAAATCAAATTTTATATAAAAATGCTGCGACCTAAGTATATTCTTAAGCCGCAGCATCTTCCTTATTGAGGCCACCCAGATTTGAACTGGTGCATAGAGGTTTTGCAGACCTCTGCCTTACCGCTTGGCTATGGCCGGATACAAATAACAAAAGACGCATATTTTGCGTCTTTGTCTTGTAATAAATGGAGCGGAAGACGAGATTCGAACTCGCGACGTTCACCTTGGCAAGGTGACGCTCTACCACTGAGCCACTCCCGCATTTTTCACAATTCATAGAATTGTGAAGTGGTGCCTTCGGGTGGAATCGAACCACGGACACATGGATTTTCAGTCCCTTGCTCTACCGACTGAGCTACAAAGGCATATGGCGACCCGGATGAGGCTCGAACTCACGACCTCCAGCGTGACAGGCTGGCGTTCTAACCAACTGAACTACCGGGCCATAACACTTTATTTTCATAAAGTGTATTTGGTGGGAGTTACAGGGCTCGAACCTGTGACATCCTGCTTGTAAGGCAGATGCTCTCCCAGCTGAGCTAAACTCCCATTTGCGCTGACCTGTTGTGTCGGCCAACAACATTGACTATTATAGCAGACCTTTTTACTTTGTCAACACTTTTTAAAAATTTTTATTTTTTAAAAAGATTTTTGTTATTTTGACTGATATTTATATTTATTTTTATGTTTTATGGTGTATAATATTACTAATATAAAATGTATGACTTAGAGGAGGAAACACTTATGAAGAAATATATAAAAAGTTAATTTCAATTCCTCTATATTGGCGATAAGCATTTCATTGCTTACTGCGTGTTCTGTTCCGCAGAGCGAATCGACTCCTTCTCCTTCGGAGAAATCAGCAAATGAAACCGTCTATGCTTTTGTCGGAAAAAGATATACAAAATCCGTATAGCCAAAAGTTTTGAGGGTTTTGAAAGTGCCTGCAACGAAATAGGCATTGAAGCGATATACAAAGCGCCTACTTCCGCAACTGCCGACAAACAAATTGAAATTATAAACGAACTTATAGATAATAACGTGGACGGAATTGCCATTTCCGCCAACGATGCCGACGCACTTGAATCTTCACTTACCGAGGCTCTGAATTCAGGCATTGAAGTAATATCGGTTGATGCACCCGTAAATTCAATTTCACGAAAAACGCATATTCAACAAGCCGATCCGGAAGTACTCGGACGAAATTTTATAAAGAGTGCGTATGACGTTTCAAACGGTGAAGGCGGTTTTGCGATTTTAACTTCCACAGGCAGTGCACCGAATCAAAATCAATGGATACGCTATCTAAAGCTCGAAATAGAAGAAAATCCCGAAAAATACAGCAATATGCCTCTTATCGAAATAGCTTACGGCGATGATGATGCAACCAAATCTTACACGGAAACACAATATCTTTTGCAAAATGACGCTATTAAAACTATTATCGTTCCTACGACAATAGGCTTGAGTTCCGCCGCCAAAGCACTTAAAGAATCCGGCAAGGATGTAAATCTTATAGGACTTGGTTTTCCGAGTGAATTATCCGAATACATAAAAGACGGAACGTGCGACAGATTGTACATATGGAATACGACCGATCTCGGCTACCTTACCGCCTACACGCTTAAAGCCCTTGACGAAAATGAAATAACAGGCAGCATAGGTGAAACATTTACCGCCGGTTCACTCGGCGAAAAGACAATCACCGCTGACAAGGACAATGCAAGCGAAATAATACTCGGCGACCCGATTATGTTTGACCGCACAAACATCGACTCATTATCGGATATATATTAGTGTAAAATCCCCAAAAAACACATTTATATGTGTTTTTATTTGAAATTATTGCACTGTTCTGCCTATTATGATAATATAATTATACTTATAATTAATTATTCATATTTTCTTTGGGAGGCACAGAATATATGTATAAAAACAATATCAAAAGATTGAGACTTCCAATTGCCCTGCTTGTCACTATTGCTATTGTTATAATCAGCTATGCCAGTTATATTACCTATGCGGCAAATCAACGAACGATTTCTACTCTTTCTGAAATTTCACACCAAAATCAGACTATTTTCAGTCTTGAACTCGGAAAAGATGCAAAAATCATAGAAAATGCGGCATCTTATATAGAAAAATTGGGTTATGCCTCTTTTGACGATATTCTTACATTTTTAAAGCATAGCCAAATCGATGATCAACAGCATCTTTAGGAATTATAACACCTGACGGCAAGCTTACCGACATAAACGGAGTCGAAATCGACTTATCTCAATTTCCTAATACAAAAGAGGCTTTTAACAGCGAAGAAACTAAATTCTTTTGCGATTCATATAATGATTTTACATTTCTTGTATGCACTACACCCATAAGAATAGACGGCGAAAATAAATTCGTAATTTTCTACATATCTGACTTCCCGATATGCAGATTCAATTTCAACGCCTACATTTGAAAACAAAGGATATTCTTACGTCATTGACAGCGACGGAAAAAAGAATTGTCGGTTCATCTCATAATGGTTCATTCGGATTGACATTCGACAATCTGTTTGATGAAATGAGTCAAGCGTCAAGCAAAATGACAGTGCCATACAGCAAATGCAAGCCGATTTAAAAGAAGGTAAATCAGACGGAATAATAATGCTTAACGGCATTGAAAAATACATTTATTATACACCGCTTAATATAAACGACTGGTACATACTTACCGTTGTGCCAAAAACGTTGTGACAAAGTACACAACTCAAATTCTTATATGCTGTTACCTGTTCATCGTATTTTGCTCAATCGTATTTTTCTACCTATTGCATACGGCAATCAAAGCAAAACCACCAGTCAAAAGCAGCTTGAGGAAATGGCTTACGTTGACAGTCTTACAGGCGGTATGTCATATACAAAATTTGTTTTGAGGCTGAGAAAACACTGAAAGACAATCCAGATGAAAATTATGCTTTAATTAACCTTGATATAAACAATTTTCAATATATCAATGACTTTTTCGGTGATGACGAAGGCGACAGAGCTTTAAAATTTTGTGGTCTGCCATTTATAAGCGACTTGAGCCAAAAGAATTGTGTTCAAGAATTTTGACGACCACTTTGTCGCATTAATCACATACGACAATACTAAGTCGTTAGATAACGCTTGCGCAGATTTCTTTAACTCGCTTAAATTATACAGTCCGGCAGGCGGTGTATATAATATGACGGTATCTGTCGGAATTTATCTTGTGGATGACAGAGATATGAAGATAAATTCAATGCTTAATCGTGCAAGAATAACACAAAAGCATTTGAAAGGACAGTCCTCACAATCGCAATATGCAATATATTCTTCAAAGCAACGTAATGATATTATGATGCAGAAAACGATTGAAAACGGCTTTGAGGATGCTATTAAAACAAAAGAATTTAAGGTTTATTTCCAACCTAAATTCAATATTAACGCAAACAAATTTGACGGTGCAGAAGCTCTTGTACGTTGGCAAAACCTAACGGAACAATAATTTCACCGGGTATGTTTATACCGCTGTTTGAAAAGAACGGCGATATTATTAAGCTTGACAAATATGTGCTTGAAGAAACTTGTGCCAAAATCAGAAAATGGCTTGATTTGGGCTATGACGTTTCGCCAATATCGGTAAACGTATCACTCCTGCAGTTATTGGACGAAAACTTTGTTGAGGATCATATCAAGACGGTTGAAAAGTACGGAATACCGCTAAATCTGATTGAAGTTGAATTTACCGAAAGTATTCTTGCAGAAAACGAAAGCTTGCTTATTTCGCTTACAAAGCAATGTAAAAGCACGGAATTAAAGTTTTACTTGATGACTTCGGCAGCGGGTATTCTTCACTTAATATGCTTAATCTTCTGCCTTGTGACATCGTTAAACTTGACAAACGTTTTGTCGATAAACTGGAAACAGACGATAAGTCAAAGGCCATTGTTTTGAGCACAATATCGCTTGCACATACACTTCAAATGTCGGTTACGGCAGAGGGTGTTGAAACAAAAATCAATACGATTTATTGAAAGAAATGCATTGCGATACAATTCAAGGTTTCTATTGTGCAAAGCCAATGCCTGAGGACGATTACGAAAACCTAATCAAAGGCTGATAAATTACAGACATTATAAAGGCTGTCGATTTCGACAGCCTTTGTTTTATATTTGCCCTTTCATCTTAAGCACTCGCTCTACTGCACTGTTTAGTGTCTCTTCACTGATTTCACCGCATTTAACCGCATTTAAAATCTGATTATAACCTGTTTGATAATCGGTCGTTATAAGTAAGTCGTTACCCGCATTTACCGCTTTAACGTATACATTCTCCATATCTGCGACTGCACCCATAGCAATGTCGTCTGTCATTATAACACCGTCAAAACCGCACTCATCTCTGAGCATATTGTGAATTGTCGGCGAAAGTGACGCGGGGTTTTCACTGTCATGCATTTACCGTATTATGTGCCACAAGCACACTGCTTGCACCTGCCTCAATTCCGGCTTTAAACGGAAGCAAGTCGTTTCGCGTATACTCGGCAGTTTGTCGTCATAAACAGTGCCTTGATGACTGTCACCGCCTACACCGCCATATCCGGGAAAATGCTTTAATACGCTCATAATTCCTGCGTTATTCATTGCCGTTACCGTCTTTGAAACGAAATCAGCCGTAACTTCCGCATTTTGTCCAAGACTTCTGTCATACATATAATCAGACGGATTTGTCGAAACGTCCGCAACGGGTGCAAGATTCATATTAACTCCCAAGCTCAAAGGAGTTCCGATTTTTCCGTTGCATTTTCAACTACTGCGTCCATTCCGCCCTCATTGTAAATCTCTTGCGGCGACTTGAATTTTCGGGTGCAAGATTAGGTTTGAACTTACTCTTACAACCGTTCCTCCTCCTCGTCCGCACCGATTATAAGCGGTATGTCGCTTTTATCTTGATAACTCTGTATTTTTCTTTTACTTCGTCTTTTGTAAGTCCCTCAAAGTCACGTCCGAACATCAATATTCCGCCCGGTTTTATACTCATTAAATCATCTGTTTGTTCGTCCTCAACGCAACGCACAAACAGAATTTGTCCGACTTTTTCTTCAAGGCTCATTGTATCCATGAGCGTCGGCTGTTCTGTATCGGATACTTCGTTCTTCACACCGCCGCAAGACGCAAACATTGCACACATCGCAATAATTATAATTATAGATATTGTTTTTCATCACTTTTCCCCTATTTCACATACAACATTCCGTTTTATCCTCAAGTTCAAAATACGCAGGACGTTCAAGCGGATGCTTGTTCGGCGAATGTAATAATAACAATAATTTGTCATCAAACGTTTTGAAAATCATACCGTGTCCGCCGTCTTTTTAAACAGCAGTTCGTCACGTTGTACCCAATTACCGTCTATGTCGCCGTTATCCGACACTGCAATAGCCTCTGTATATCCTTCTTCGCCCATACTTGACCATAGCAAAAGTAACGTACCGTCATCACATCTGTACGGAAACGGACCGTCCGTAACGTATATACCTTTGTTTTTCTGTGCCTCGGCAATCCAGCTCGCCTCACTCGCTTTAAACAACAAAATCGGTTCACCGACTGCTCTTTTAAATCTGCACTCATTTCAATCGCACACATTTCACCGTCATTTACCTGTACCCATTCATGGCAGAAAATCATATACGGCTTACCGCTTTTGCTTATGTATAACGTGCCGTCAAGCGATTCCCAATCCGGCGGTGTAATTGTACCCTCACTGTGTACCGTAAATTTGCCGTCCGGCTTGTCTGCCTTTAACACCATAGTTCCGCGACATCTGTCCGCCGATTTGAATGACGCAAACATATAGAATGCGCCGTTGTACGCATAGACTTCGGGTGCCCAATAATGTCTGTCCGCCCAAAATCTGCCGTTCGCGTAAATATCTCTTTTGGTTCAGACCAATTTTCAAGGTCGTCACTGACGTATACGTCAAGCCCTGTCGCGTTGTCCTCCCACACTTCACTTCCGCGTGAGCCGTATAGGTAATATTTGCCCTCATACGGCAATATGAATGGATCACGTATGTTTATATCTTCTCTTTTCATTGTGTTTCTCCTTTTATTTTTGCCACCACTCCTTTAAAGAGTGGCTTTCGTAGGGGCGATCATCGGTCGCCCTTTTGTTTTTTCTTCAATGGGCGGCCAATGACCGCCACTACGGTTAGCATATGTGGGACGTCGAGGTGTTGTCCCCTACTTATGTTATATCGCATCTGCCACCTCTCCGTCACTTCGTGACACCTCTCCTCAAAGAGTGGCTTTCGTAGTGGACTACTTTCCCTGTACTGCAGTCATAATTTGATTATACGCCCAATGATTTGGTGAAACATCACCGAACGGATTTTCTGCATTTTCCGCTATCGGATTACCAAGCACTTTATTCATCATTGTAACCGCCTCCGCGCGAGTTACTGAATTATCAGGCTTAAACGTGCCGTCCTCATATCCGCTTACGATATTTTCATCATACAACGACTTTATATATCCTGTTGCATAATAATCGTTTGGCACATCTGAAAATTCTGTACATATTCCATCTCCGTCAAATGAGCCGTATTTACTCAAAATAACCGCCAATTCTCCGCGTGTTATATCTATGTCAGCCTTAAATGGGCCGCCATCGTAACCCGAAATATACCCCTTTTCAGCGGCATATCCGACATAATTCGCATACCATTCATCACCCGATACATCGGTAAAATTACTTGAATACGTCTTATTTTCGTCAAAATCAGCCGAACATCTTGCTATAATTGCCGCAACCTCAGCACGGGTTATTGTATTATCCGGTCTGAATGTGCCGTCCTCATATCCAGAAATATACGCTTTACTTCCGCCGTTTCCTGTTTTAAGTCTTATAATACTGAATGAATCGGCAGGCGCATTATATGTAAAGTTATTGCTTGCATTTGTTAATTCAATTTCTTTCGGTACGATTGCATTTTTATTATCAAGACTGTTTTCCAAATTTGTATCGCCCGACATAACAGTTGTCTTTGCGATATTTGACGTTACCGTTTCGCCCGATACATTCATTCCGATATTTACATCACTGTCCATTGTATTAACAACCTTAACGATAACGTCACCTGTTTCCTCATCATACACGCTTGACGAATACACAGGCCGTATTCCTTAGGCTTTTATATGAGCATATAAATTCATCATTCAAATATGCTTTGATTTCATCATCAGTCACTTCAACCGTAACGTCATACCATTCATTATCATTTATATGCACGTTACCGACATATGACTGTTCCGCAACGTTACCGGAAGAAGAACTTACACCGTTTACAATGTTGTATCTTTGCGGTTGTATTGCCCCAACCGCCTATATTAACTCTGTAATAATTCAATGCATCATCTGCCGCAACTCCTATTTGGAAACCCTCGCCGCCGCTCAATTTGCGTGCTTTAAGCGACAAAGTATATTGTCTGTTATCCGGATACGGAAAATAACATATCGCACCTGTTTCATCAGAGGATTGGACAAGTGTGCCTTCTTTATTCATTGTCCATTCGCCTTTGCCAATCTTCCAACCCCGATCTTCTAAATTATAATCGTCCTCATCATATTCTTCATCTAAGTTATAATCGTCCTCATCATCATATTCTTCAGACTCACTTGGCGCCAATACACCGATAGTATCACCCGAATATAATCTTATATCTTTAAATTCATTATGTGTTCCCCAACTTCCAACTGCAACACCGCCTTTAAGTGCGTCGTCTTTTCGATACCGTTCAGTTTAACCTCTGTCGGCAAAGAATAATCTCCTTGATTATTTGAGAACAGTGACTGAACGTAATAATTCGGTGTAAGAACGTAATCCGAATTATTAAACCAAATCATATCCGCCGCCGACCACTGTGTATTGCCATACTTCGCAAACATAGGCGCGTAGCTCGCCATACGCACAACGTCCGCATTTCTTTCAAGACCTGTCATAAACGCCGCCTCTGACAGTGCGTTATACCAAGCATTACCCTTTGACGCATATTCACCCAAAATACCTTTGTATTTGTGTCACGTCTGTAATTATCATATCTGTAAGCGTGCTGTCTGAACCAATCGGCTGTTTCATAATAATGCTCGTCCATACGGTCGGCAAGCTCCTCATGCTCATTCGCCCAATTCCATGCAAGGTCATTTGAACTTCCGCTTGACGCAGTACCTGACGTTGTTACAAGGTTAATATCGGGATATTTTTCGTGTATCTGCTTTGCAAATTCTTCGTATCTTTCAAAGTAAATATCGCCGTACTGCTCATTTCCGATACCTATGTACTTCATATTAAACGGCTCTTTATGTCCCATTTGAATACGCTTTGCACCCATTCATTACTTTCATCAGTACCGTTTGCAAATTCGATAAGGTCAAGCGCATCGTCAATATACGGCTGTAATTTGTCCATAGGAACAAGGTGTTCTTCGTCCGTCGCACTTCCGCTGCGGACTTGACACGCAATACCGCAATTCAAAATCGGAACAGGCTCCATACCCAAGTCCTCGCACATTTGGAAATACTCATAAAACCAAGTCCATAAGTCATCATATACGGCTCTGTCGCAGACGGATTCCATATGTTTATCATTTCCTTACGCTCCGACACATCACCGATTGTATCTTTCCAGTTCCAAGCCGTATCCATCGTCTGTCCCTCAACGGCACAACCTCCCGGAAAGCGCAAGAATTTAGGGTGCATTGCCTCAAGCTGTTCCATCAAATCCTTACGCAAGCCGTGCCCTTTGTATGTATCCTCCGGCATAAGCGATACCATATCTACATCAAGGTCACTGTCGCCTGTATTTGTAACAATAATTCCGCTGCCGTCACTTTCAAGTTCTTCGTCAGCAGTGAATGTAACAGAATACTTTTCCAATCGTCTTTTGAATTACATTTTATAACGGCAGCAGCCTCATTAAAAGGTTCAACCTCAAAACTAGCCTTATGTTCATCTATTACAATTCCCAACGACACCGTCAGTTCACCTCGCCGCGTGCATATACCGAAAATCATATTTTCGCCATTTTAAATTTCATTCCGCTGAAAGATGTACCTTTATCGCAATCCCATTCGGTTCCGTCATAAAACCGTCATTACAAATCATTTCACCTTTCGGAATGGTAATATATGTAGGATTATTTTCGTTCATCGGTTTATCTGTTTTAACCTGTATATTTTCGGCGGTATAATATTTGCCGTCCTCTGTTAGGCTCTTTATATATTGAATAAAGTCCCAATTATATAAATGTCCTTCTTTTCATCACTCTTTCAAAAGAACGGTTTTGCACCATTTCCGCATAAAGTCCGCCGTCTGCGGCAGAGTTAATATCCTCGAAGAACAATCCCTACATATCGTCCGAAACGTCCTTACTTCTGTCCGAAGCGTCAATATTAATCGAATAAGGATCTTCCTCACTGCCCGTCACATACAGTGTATACTCTCTTTCTGTGTTGCCGTATGACTGCACAAGTGTTACTGTTTCGGCGGTTTTATTATGCTTAACCTCACCTGTTTCAACATTTACCAATCCAAGATTATCTGTTTCATTCCACACGATACCGTCCGCCTGCGGTAAAGTTATACTGTCGCCTGTCACAATCTGTTCATCGTTTATCGCATAGGAATCAAGCATAACATCGGCATTTATTTCACCGTCAGACATAACTTTTAATATTTCGTCCTGTGAAAGTGCGGTGTTATAAATCTGAAATCGTCCACTACCGCCGACAAATATGCGTCACCGTCATGGTGGTGACTTACCTATATAATTAGCAGTGTTTGTAAGTTCGGATATATCCTTTATACCCGACTTACTCTTTATAAGTCTGCCGTTTCTGTAATATGAAACGGTATCGCCTTTAATTGTTATCGCATAGTTTACCCAATCTTTTGCGGTTTCCTGCGTACAATCCATTGTATCAACGGTTGCACCGTTTTTATCTCCACTCTTGAAGCACACCGCCGCTGTACGGTGCAAAGAAAAGTTTTGGTTTGTCGAGTCAGTACCAAAATCGAAAACTCTGCCCCATGTTGTGAATTTATTAATCTTCACCCACGTTGTAATCGTCATATCGCTTGAGAGAATATCCGGCAATTCGGCATAGCCGTCCGTACCGTCAAGCAAAGACCTTTACCCTTGTTACCGTCATCAGT
>SCPP01000230.1_pt1 | contig 26297 bp, 25 predicted proteins | sample 6106811 | NCBI WGS metagenome assembly SCPP01 (sample SAMN10720449, study PRJNA508395) | human gut metagenome | isolation source: Participant 2 stool, 15 month | host: Homo sapiens | collected 2018
ATAGCCTTCTTCCTTAAGGGTATCGGCGACAGCGGCAAAGCGTTCCGGTGCCCAGCGTTTTGTTTCAACGGCACTTACGATGTTAAAGCCCACTAGGCCCGTTTCAGGGGATAGGCCCGCCTGCCAAAGGCCTCGGCTTTTGGTAATCCGCCTCCGGGGAAAACTTCCAGACCACGATGCTCCAGATGGGTCACACCCAAGCGGGTAAGGACATCAAGATACATATCGGCGGCGTGAAGGGTGCGGTCCAGCTTGATGCAGGGGTCAAAAAAACCGCGGAAAAGAAAATGACTGGCGCCCACTTTGACAGGCACCCGAGCCACGGCATCGATCAAGGAACAGCGCTCATTAGGGTGAAGGTTGATGAGAACGTCAAACTTCCCGTCTGTGATTTTCTGTCCCATGGCCCAAAGCGCCCGAAGATGATTGTCCCGTCCTTTTTTGTCGATGGTCCACACATGATCGATATACGGATTGTGGAGAACCACATCCTTTAATTTTTCATCCACAAGGTAGGTAATATCTGCCGTAGGCGCCGCTTTTCTCAGTGCGTGGATAAACGGCGTCGTCAGCACAAGATCCCCAAGATGCATGAGAAAGGTCACGATGATTTTCTTATGGGAAAGGTCAATCATGGTTCTTTCCTACTTTCTTTTGAAATTCCTGAAAGACAACGTCCGGTGTAATGGCGGCCATGCAGGTCCAGTGACTGCAGGTTTTATTGAGGCAGCCGGCGCAGGACTCAGGGCTTACGAGAATCACAGCTCCTGCATCCCCATAAGGACCTGTGCGGTCCGGGCGGGTCGGTCCATAAAGGGCAACCAAGTCTTTTTTGAAAGCGGTTGCAATATGCAGCGGCCCCGTATCGGCACTCACATAAAAAAGTGCCCCTTTGATGAGGGCCCCCAGTTCACGAAGGCTCGTGCGGCCAATGAGATCAAAGAGCGGTTTGGGATAATTGGTCAGTTCGCGGATCCGCTCCCCCAGTTTGACGTCATCGGGTGCGCCGCAAAGAACCACGCTGTATCCTTCATCCATGAACTTTTGGGCCAGCTTGGCAAAATGGCCGGCAGGCCATCTTTTGGTCTCCACCTCGCGCCAGGAGCAAGGACAATGTACGGCGTCCCTTGAACCAAGCCTAAAGCGGCAAGCTTCTTCTCGACCGTCTCCGTTTCTAGTTGGAGGGACGGCATGGGAAAGGACACTTCCTTTACATCCGCACCCAAAAACCGTGCGACATCAAGATAGCGCTCAATGACATGATCCTTGATATGGGGTCCAATGATGGCCTTTGAAACAAGACCGCTGCCTTCCCTCATCTCCCCATAGCCAATGCGGGTTGCCGACCCTGTCAAAAGGCTCATGACCGCACTTTTGAAAAGTCCCTGCATGTCAATAACCAGATCAAAGTGTTTTTCACGGAGGGTATGACGCAAGTTTTTCAGCGTGCGCCATTTCCCCTTGAAATCCATTTTGTTAAACGCGGCCTTATCAAAATAAAGGACCTCATCAATGATGGGAGGTCCTGGAATAAAAGCGCCGAACTGGGGATGGACAAGCCACGAGATCCGGGCCTTGGGAAAACGCTGCCGCAAGGCACCCGCAAAAGGAAGCGTGTGGATCACGTCCCCGAGGGAGCTCATTTTAATGATGAGGATGTTCTGATAGTCCACGTCCATTCGCCTCGATGCGCAAGATTTTTTGCAAAAATTCATCCAGATTCCCTTCCTGGAAAAGATAGCCCGGCAGGCCTGCTGCAAGGGCAGCGTCAATATCGCTTTGGCGGTCTCCGATGAGGAAGGAGCCTTCCCGCAAAAGGGCGTAGTCAGAAAAAGCCTGCAGGATCATGCCTGGCTGGGGTTTACGGCAAGAACATGGATGTACCAGTTCCTTGACGGTCCCTTTCGTCGGGTGGTGGGGACAGTAATAGAAATGGGTAATCTGACCGCCGGCTTTTTCTATTTCCTTTGCCATGAAAGCATGAAGGACCTTCATGTCCTCTACGGTGTAGTATCCTCTTGCAATCCCGCTTTGGTTGGTTACGACAAAGACGGCATACCCCAGCTTATGGAGCCGTGCCAAGGCCGTTTTGGCGCCGGGAACCCACTGGACCTGCTCTGGACGGCTGATATATCCCGTGTCCACATCAAGGACACCGTCACGGTCAAGAAATACGGCTTTTTGTCCCACAGCCATCCTCCTTAGCGATAATAGCCATCAGAGGCCTGGAGCACGCCGCAGTATTCCTTGACGGCCTCGGCAAAATCCGTAAATCCGCCATCATAGCCCGTTTGAATGAGTTTTGTCGTATCTGCCTGGGTGTAGCTTTGGTATTTTCCCTTGAGGACCTCCGGAAATGGCACATAAACGAGCTTTCCGCTGCCAAAAAAGTCCAGCACGGCTTTTGCCATATCGTTAAAGGTATGGGCTTTGCCCGTTCCCAAGTTATAGACACCCTTTAGTTCCGGATGCTGCCAGAAATAAAAAAGTACCTTGACGACATCCTTGACGTAGATGAAATCCCTCGTCTGTTCACCTGGGCCATAGCCATCATATTCGCCAAAGAGCTTGACCTCGTGGTCTTTCTGCCACTGAAGGAACATCTGGCGTACCATGGAAGCCATCTTGCCCTTGTGGTTTTCCTGGGGTCCGTAGACGTTGAAATACCGGAAGCCCGCAATCTGACTTTCCGCCTTGTCAAAATAGCGGCGGGCATAGTTGTCAAAAAAGAGTTTGGAAAAAGCATAGACATTAAGGGCCTCTTCACAGGCAGGTTCTTCGCGGAATCCTTTCTGGCCGCTGCCATAAGTTGACGCCGAAGAAGCATAGAGGAATTGGATCTTGCGGTCCATGGCAAAGTGCATCAAGGTCTTTGTATATTGGAAGTTATTTTCCATCATATACTTGCCGTTATATTCCATCGTATCGGAGCAGGCACCTTCATGGAAGATGACTTCGATGGGCGCATGGTTCCATTTGCCGTTTTTCACGTCTTCGATAAAATCCAACTTATCGCAGTAATCCATGACCTTGAGGCCCTGGATATTCTTGAATTTCACCATATTGGTCAGGTTATCGACAACAAGGATATCATCCCGGCCCTGATCGTTCAGACCTTTTACGATGTTGCTGCCGATAAAACCGGCACCACCGGTTACAATGATCATAGTTTGCCCTCCTTCACAAGTGCAACAATCTTTTCAACAATTCCTGTCGTGGAATAGCCTTCCTTGAAGGGCAGGATTTCTACCGCCCGTGCATATTCTCGGCCAGCCACTTCTTCCTTCTTGTAATCGCCGCCCTTGACGAGAATATCGGGGCGAATCTTTTTGATCAGTTCCGTCGGCGTATCTTCCCCAAATAAGGCTACGGCGTCGACATCACGGAGACTGGCAAGCAGCCTTGCCCGATCCGTTTCGTGGTTAAAAGGACGCGTCTGTCCCTTGAGACGGCGCACGGAGTCGTCCGTATTGACGCCAATGATCAGATGATCTCCCAGCTGGGCGGCCTGCTGCAGGTACTGCACATGGCCGGCATGGAGAATATCGAAGCAGCCATTGGTAAAGACAACAGTCTCTCCCGCCTGCTGCCAGGTCCTCGTCAGCCGGGCCAGTTCGTCCCAGGTCATGGGGCGATAGTCAAAGCTTTCCGGCTGCGAATCAGCAAGGATTTCACGGAGCAGTTCTTCTTTATGGACAGGATAGGTCCCCACCTTGGAAACAACAATCCCCGCCGCCTTATTGGATAACTCCAAGGCATCAGCAAGGGAAAGCTTTCCTGAAATGGCCGCAAGCAGCACGGAGGCAACCGTATCCCCTGCACCAGAAACATCAAAGACTTCCTGTGCCGTGGCAGCTTTTGTAATGACGTCATCTTTTCCAACAAGGGTGACGCCCTTTTCCGAACGAGTGACGACCACATAGCGGATATCAAAGGTTTCGCGGGCCTGTTGGGCCAGTTCCACCAAGGCAGGCGTTACATTGGGAACAACCTTTCCTGCCGCTTCACACATTTCCTTGACATTGGGCGTGATGAGGTCGCAGCCCCGATACTTGGCCCAATCGGACCCTTTGGGATCGACAAGGACCGGTACATTGGCCGCCCTTGCCTGGGTGATGACCATCTGGCAGAAACGATCTGAACAGGTTCCTTTGGCATAATCCGAAAGGACGATCCCGTCAAGTCCCTCATCAAGATGCTTGCGGAGCCACTGGAGAAGAGCCTGTTCCTCATCGGGCAGGAGATCCCCCGGTTCCTCGAAGTCAAGACGCAGCATCTGCTGCCGCGCGCCAATGATACGCATCTTGGTAATGGTACTGCGTTTTGGGGAAGCAATGAGGCCGCTGTAATCAACCCCTAGCTCCCGCAGTTTCTTCTCAAGGACGCGGCGGTGATCGTCTTCACCCGTCATGCCCGCCACATAGACCTGGACCCCAGGCCTGCCAAGTTTGCCGCCACATTGCCTGCACCGCCCAAGACGGAAGTCAGGCGTTTTACACGCGTGACGGGAACCGGGGCCTCCGGGGATATGCGGCGCACCTCCCCATAGGCGTAGCGATCGAGGCATAACATCACCAATCACGGCAATGCGCAGATGCGTGATTTTTTCGGTCAATAATTCAATCACAGATTGACTGTTCATTCCCATTCCACCAATTCACAAAGGATATGGCCCATGATTTCATGGATTTCCTGGGCCCGGGCCGTATTTTCCGTAGGGACGGCAAGAAGGATATCACAGAGTTCCGCCATCTTGCCCCCGCCTTTGGCAGTAAATCCTAAGGTACGGATGCCCATGTTTTTCGCCATCAAAATGGCTTCTACCACGTTTTTGCTGTTGCCGCTCGTGGAGATGCCGACCAGAAGGTCCCCTTCCCGTCCCAAGCCTTCGACCTGACGGGAAAAGACGCGGTCATAGCCGTAATCATTACCGACAGCGGTCAGGATTGACGTATCCGTCGTCAGGGCAAGGCCTGCCATACCAGCCCGTTCCTTTTGGAAACGGCCTACGATTTCAGCCGCCCAATGCTGGGCATCGGCTGCGGAACCGCCATTGCCGCAAAACATAATCTTGTTTCCTGAAAGAAGGGTCATCTTCATAAGTCCTGCCGCGTCTTCCAGGTCCTTCATCAGCTTTTTGCTCCCCATGACGCGGTGGACGAGCTTTTCATGTTCAAGGAAACGGCCATCAATGAGTTCACGTGCATTACCAGCGGAAAAGTTCATATTGTACACTCCATTCATCATCGCCGCCTTTATAGCGTTTGTCACGATATTCAAAGGTCAGGCGGAAACAGCAGAAATCGTGTCTCCATCTCCAGATATACTCATAAACATTGTGCCCTGCCTCGTCATAGCGCGTCATGAACGTCACATTGTCACGAGGTGTAAAGGTCTTGGAAAGACCAAATTGGACTTCCCGGTCCATATCGGGACGACCATAGTCAAAGATGGAAGCCTGCCGCTTTTCCCAATAGTAACCCAACCAGGTGTCAAACCCAGCACCCAGATTTTTGCGCAGGGTTGCCGAATAAAGCCAGGTCTTACGGGTAGAATCCCGTTCGCTCTCATTGATCCATTTGCGGCCCACACCAAGACCCAAGGTCAGGGGGCGGTCGCCATGGATGAGGGTAATGGGATCATGGTTCAGGAAGACGGCATATTCCGTGTGCCAGCTCTTGATTCGGTTATCCTTCCAGAGCCCATGGCTTGCGTAGGCAGAATACGAAAGGGGCAGGGAATCGGAAATCCGGTGTGGCTTATACCCCACCTTGATATCATGCATCTTGCGGATCCAGTTGTTGTTATCGTCCTCGTCAAAGCCTTCCATATAACGGACATAGTAATTCCGTTCGTCCTGGGTATCCGTAAACATAGGACGCCAACCAATCTTGGAATAGTATTTGATGTCCGCGTCCAGCGTGTTATGGTCACTGAAATCATAGGAATAATTGTAACGCAGCTTGATTCCCTGATCTTCATCATAGCCGATATGGGGCACAAAGCTCTGCTTGTTTTCCCCATCGTTCAGCCGGTTGATCCAGCGGTCGCGGCTATAGATGTGCTTTCCCTTGAGGTAGACCTTGACCCCATAGGCTATGATCTTGTCATTGGGGTAGATGACCACATGATCGGCCCTAACTTCCAGGCATGGCGGATGCTCTACAGCAGGGCAGCGCGTTACGGATGCCCCTTGGTCTAGGTCCACATGATCTTTATAGATGTGGGCAATATCCGCCTTGTAGAGGTCATCCCCGTTCGTTCCCTTCATGTTGCGCACGGTCCCGGTCTGGGTCTTGAAATTATAATGGCCCCAATCGGAATCAGTCGTGTTGGGGGGATCAATCATGCGGCCCCCTTGGAGCAGGTACACATCGCCTGTAAGAGCATTGCCCCGGGCTTCCGTCGTATAAAGCCGCTGCGTGCCCTGATAGAGGCGCACATTGCCGCTGGCTGTAAATTCCCCTGTATCGGAGTGGTACAGGACATGATCCCCATAAATGGTGATAGGCAGATCGGACTCACTGGCCGCTTTGTCCTCTCCCCGCTCCTGACGGGCCTTCTTTTCTTTTTCACTTTCCTGCTTGGCCTGAACCGCCTCTTCCGCAAACTGGTCCGGTTCATCCTGGAGTTTGCGGATGGCTTCTGCTTGCGCGGCCCGTCGGGCCACATCATCGACGGTCTGCGGCTCATAGGCAGGACCGTTTTTAGTGGCAAGGGGCTGGCCGTCATATGCCCTAGCGGCGTAGGCCGCACTCGGCATGCATACCATCATGGTAACGAGTAAGGCAAGTGCCTTTTGGTTCATAAGGGATATCCTCCACTCAATGAAATTACCGCAATGCGGCGCATGAACTATGGAAAAGGGAAAAATCACTTCCCTGATTGGTCATACTTCTCTTTATTATATCATAAAATGGAGCCAATGAAGCGGGCGCCTAAAAGAAAACAGCGCCAGATCACTGGCTCCAGGATAAAGAAAAACCGCTGCAAGAGCAACGGTTCTTCCCTCATTTTATTTTCCGCCAACAGCTTTGAGGACGTCTTTGGTGATGTCCGTGCCGCCGTCAACAACAGCACTGCTCGTCAGGACCGTGGAAAGACCGCGTTCCTTGGCAACTTTGCTGACTGCCTTCAGAATCTTTTCACGGATCGGGTTGAAGAGTTCCTGTTCCCGTTTGGCAATGCGCTCGGTCAAGGTGTTGTCCAAGGCCCGTTTGCCGTTGTCATCAAGGCTGGGAGCTTTTTCCCGGAATTCCTGCTGTGCCTTCTGCTGTTCCAGATTCAGGGCAGCACGAGCACTGGCAAAATCAGGGTGATGAGAAAAGACCGTGTTAAGGTCAACATATCCAATGGTTGCTTCGGCAGCAAAGGCCGTTGCCGGAACCATGGCGCCAGTATACCCAAGGCATACCAAAAGGGCAATGACGACTGCCATGAATTGCTTTTTCAATTGAATCATCCTTTCTTCATGAAGCGTTAATTGAACGACTTCCTGCATTATATCATGTCAAATATTGCCATGCAAGGGAATGTACAATTTCCAGACCTCATTGCTTGCCGCGCCTCCAAATGCCCAATTGACGGGATGAAGACGCAGTCATCTTCTGACAGGATGACTCCAGAAAAAGTGAATTTTTTGGAAACAAAACCGCCGAACCATCAGCGCAGGACAGCCTTAGCGAATAAAGTGGGTCCAGACCTCCCGCTTTGTTCCAGGCAGCTCGATGCCGGCTTTTTTGCCTGCTTCAAGGCACTTCAGGAGATAGGCCATGTTCTTACCCAAATTGCGCATCGTTTGGAGCCCTTCTGCATCTTTGAGGATATCGCCGGCAACAAGGCCATGGCCCACATTCCAATACGTGGAACTGACTACGGGCATTTCTGCAATGGTAAAATACTTATTCATGGCATCAATGCTCGCCGTCGTGCCGGCCCGTCTTGCCACGGCAATGCTCGCCCCGGGCTTTAGGCGAAAGATGCCGCTTGCGGCATGAAAGACGCGGTCCAAAAAGGACAGGACGCGCCCCGTAGGATGGGCATAGTAGACAGGCGTGCCAAAGATAAACCCGTCGGCTTCCTTTGCTTTTGCAATGAAGGCATTGACCGGATCACCGGTGAAGATACATCCTTTTTCCGTACATTTTCCGCAGTCGATGCAATCCTGTATGGCCCCAGCCCCGATTTGAAACAGCTCCGTTTCGACGCCTTCTGCCTCGAGGGCTTTTGCCGCTTCCTCAAGAGCCAGTGCCGTATTGCCATTTTGATGATGACTGCCATTTAACAGCAGGACTTTCATATGATCTCTCCTTTAGATAGAAAAAACTGCCACAGCTTGTGCAGCAGTTTGTAGGTCAGCTTGATCAAGCCAGTTCGTAACCGGCTTCGCTGATGACGGATCTAAATTCATCCATGGGGATTTCGCGGGATGCCGTCACCTTCGCGGTCCCCTTTTCCAAGTTGACGTCGACAGCAGAAACGCCGTCCATGGCAAGCAACGCATCATGGACATGTTTCTGGCAGTTGACGCACATCATTCCTTTGACATTCAATGTTCTTTCCATATTATGTGGCTCCTTTCCAAGAACCATGGGCTCATTTCATGAGTTTCTGCATGGTTTCACAAAGTTCATCAACGACGGTATCATCCCCTGCACGGATATCGTTAACCACACAGGATTTGATATGATCGCACATCAGCTTGCGATTAAACGCATTGAGCCCACTGTTGATGGCACTGACCTGAGTCAGGATATCCACGCAGTAACGGTCTTCTTCAAGCATCCGTTTGAGTCCCCGCACCTGTCCCTCAATTCGGTTAAGGCGTTTGATGAGATCCTTGTATTCCCGGCAGTCTTTATCCCTTTCGGTTTTTTCGTGCATCATAGTACTATACCTCCGTTACGTATATAGTATTCATTTTCTCCTGTTCTGTCAAGCCCTCTTTCAAGACCAGCCCCCCTCAGGACGAAAAAGGCCGCAGGAAGCCCGAAAGGGTTCCTGCGGCCTTTTTCTTAGTCGCTGAGGACTTCGATGCAGCGATGGCATAAGGTCGGATGGTCCGGATCCTTGCCAACGGTGGGATCATAGTTCCAGCAGCGTTCGCATTTTTCACCTTCAGCGGCTGCGACAGCCACGGTCAGGTCGTCGCGCTCAGTCTTCATCCCGCTATCTGTGCCTTCATGGATAGCAGCCTGGGAAACAATGAGCAGGGTTGGCAGATCCTTTTCCAAGGGCTTCAAGAGCTCATAAGCTTCACCCGTGGCATAAAGGTCGACCTTGGCATCAAGGGAGTGGCCGATGGTCTTTTCCCGGCGTGCATTTTCAAGGACCTTCGTGATTTCGCCGCGAATAGCAATGAAGTGTTCCCATTTTTCCATCTTGGCTTTGTCCAGATATTCTTCATGGAGTTTCGGCCATTCCAGCATAAGCACACTTTCCGGAGCGCCTGCCGGTTTTTTCATGAACTGGTACACTTCTTCCATGGTAAAGCTCAGAATCGGAGCGAGCATGACGATGAGGTCGCTGAGAATCTCGTACATGGCCGTCTGTGCACTGCGGCGCTTCTTATCATCCTTCTTGCTGGCATAGAGGCGGTCCTTGATGATATCAAGGTAGAAAGAGCTCATGTCGACAGTGCAGAAATCATGGATAGCATGGTGGACGACATGGAAATCATAATTTTCATAGGCTTTCTCGACGTCTTTTTTGAGTTCCTGGAGACGCATGAGGGCCCACTGGTCAAGTTCTTCCATTTCGGCAAAAGGAACCTTCATGGTTTCAGCGTCGAAATCAGACGTATTGCCCAAGATGTAGCGGATGGTGTTGCGGATCTTGCGGTACACTTCGGAAACGTGTTTGATGATTTCCTTAGAGACGCGGACATCGCCTTTATAGTCCGTGGAAGAAACCCAGAGACGAACGATATCGGCACCATAATCCTTGATGATGTCCTGCGGGGCAACGGTATTGCCGAGGGACTTGCTCATCTTGCGGCCTTCCCCATCAAGGGTATAGCCGTGGGTCAGGACGGCACGGTACGGAGCCTTACCCGTCGTGGCAACGCTTGTCAGAAGGGAAGACTGGAACCAGCCACGATGCTGGTCGCTGCCTTCAAGGTACAGGTCAGCCGGCCAGGTAAGACCGGGGAAATGGTTGAGGACAGCGCGATGGGAAGACCCGGAGTCAAACCAAACATCCATGATGTCAGATTCCTTACGGAAGTGGGTACCGCCGCATTTGGCGCACTTCGTACCTTCCGGCAGCAGTTCTTCTGCCGTATGGGCCCACCAAGCGTCGCTGCCTTCCTTTTCGAAGATGGCAGCCAGATGACTGATTGTATCAGGGGTGATGAGCGGTTCTCCGCAGTCTTCACAGTAGAAGATAGGAATAGGCACGCCCCAGACGCGCTGACGGGAAATACACCAGTCATGACGGTCACGGACCATATTGTGGATACGGGCTTTACCCCAGCTCGGGATCCACTGGACATCATTGTCAATGGCCTTCAATGCATCTTCACGGAACCCATCAACAGAGCAGAACCACTGTTCCGACGCGCGGTAGATGATGGGGTTCTTGCAGCGCCAGCAGTGGGCATATTGGTGATGGATACTTTTCTTGCCCAACAGATGGCCCGTTTCCGCCAGATGCTTGATGACAAGACCATTGCTATCAAAGACAAAATGACCTTTGAAGGCTTCCCCTGCTTCATCGGTATAACAGCCCTTTTCATCAACAGGGCAAAGGATATCAAGGTGATATTTAAGGCCTGTCAGATAGTCGACATCACCATGACCAGGAGCGGTATGGACGCAGCCCGTACCAGTTTCCAGGTCAACATAGTCACCCAGGCAGACGAGGGATTTACGATGGTTATATTCCGGGAAAGGATGTTCACATTCCATGAATTCCATATCCCGGCCCTTCGTTGTTCCAAGGACCTTACCAAAGATGATGCCGCATTCCTCAGCAACTTTCCCGACAAGTTCACTTGCCATGATGAGGACTTCATCCCCGTACTCAACCCAAGCATATTCAAAATCAGGATTGACCGTAACAGCGACATTTGCCGGGATGGTCCACGGTGTCGTCGTCCAAATGACCATGGATGTCTTCTTGCCCTGTGCGCCTTCCGGTGCCTTGTCCTTTGCATCTACAAGAGGAATCTTCACGTAGATGGTCGGAGTCTTTTGGTCTGCATATTCGATTTCAGCTTCCGCCAGGGCCGTTTCGCAGTGCGGACACCAATAAACGGTCTTCTTGCCTTTATAGATATAGCCTTTGTGGGCCATTTCCCCAAAGACGCGGATCTGTTCGGCTTCAAAAGCCGGCTTCATGGTGATGTAAGGATGATCCCAATCGCCTTGGACGCCAAGCCGTTTGAACCCTTCGCGCTGAATATTGATCCATTTCAAGGCATAGTCATGGCACATCCTGCGCAGTTCAAGGGCGCTGAGTTTATGACGGTCAACGCCCACTTCCTTGAGGCAGGCATGCTCAATCGGCATCCCATGCGTATCCCAGCCCGGTGTATAGGGAGTATCAAAACCGCGGGCATATTTATACTTCAGGATGATGTCCTTGAGGATCTTATTGAGGGCATGGCCTAAATGGATCTTGCCATTGGCATAAGGAGGGCCATCGTGAAGAATGAACTTTTTATGTCCTGCGTGGGCCTTCAGTTTCTTTTGATAGATACCCTTCTCCTTCCAGAATGTTAAAAAGTCCGGTTCCCTTTTGGGAAGCCCTGCGCGCATAGGGAAATCTGTGGCAGGAAGGTTCAGCGTGCTTCCATACCCTTCATTTTCTTTTGACACTTGCTCCACCTCCAAAAAATAAGACCCCGTCCCCTAAGGGACGAGGTTTAACCCGTGGTACCACCCTCATGACAGGCTTATCCTGCCACTTTGTATGGGATAACGGCCATAAGACGGGTCATTCTACTGTGATTTCGATGACCAGCTCCGGAGTGATCTTCTTTCTCATTTCCTTCTGTCCAGGCTCACACCCTCCCCGGATCGCTCTGCCAGAAATGGGAAGTACTGTCTCCCTCATTGCATTGTCGATATACGCTGATATTATACACTCACGGTCTGGGTACGTCAATCATTTGGGAAAGGAGAAAATCAGTTCCGTCCCGGATCCTGCTGCACCATGGCTTCATAGAGCAGGATGCCTGCAGCAACGCCGACGTTAAGGCTTTCCGCTTCCCCCAGCATGGGAATCTTGACGCGGGCGGCACTTTTTTCCAAGAGACTGTGAGAAACCCCTTCAGCTTCACTGCCCATGATGAGCAGCGTCTTTTGGGGATAGGTGAAATCCCGCAAGTCAGCGGCGCCATCTAGGGCTGTTGCCACCAAGGTCCAACCTGCCTTTTGGGCAAAGGTCATAAGGGCGTCTTCCGTGATTCCCGTAAAGACCGGGATATGGAAGAGGTTTCCCATGGCTGCACGCACCACCTTGGGGTTATAAAGATCGGCACTGCCAGAAAGCAGGATGACGCCTTGGGCATTCATGGCCCGTGCGGTACGGATCATGGTCCCGACATTTCCAGGATCATGGATTTCGTCAAGAACCAGGATCAGCCCCCTTTCAGGATGGACCGTTTCAAGGCTCCTTTCCTTAAGGCGGACCAAAGCGGCCAACGATTGGGGCTCTTCCGTTGCCGTCAGTTTTTTCATGATGTCCCCAGTCACTTCATAATAGGGAATGTCTGACCCTTGAGCCTCTTTTTGGAAATCCTCAGGAAGATCCGTAAAAAAGTAAGCCGTCACGGTCCACGAAGACGACCGGACTTCCCGTACAGCACGGACCCCTTCGACGAGAAATAGGCCTTCCCTAAGGCGGTACTTTTTTTGCTGCAGGCTGGCGGCCTTCTTCACCGTTTCGTTCTGGAGGGATGTGAGACGTTTGATCATAGTTCCTCCCTCAGCTTTTCAATATCTTTCTGGGTGCCGATGAGCACCAAGATGTCTCTCGCAATAAGCGGTTTTTGCGGATCCATGCTGATTTCCGTCTTTTTATCAGGGTGCTTGACGGCTACGACATTGACGCCAAAACGACGTCTTACATCAAGGTCGACCAAGCTCTTGCCGACAGCCCCAACAGGAGCATCCAGTTCAACAAGGCAAATGTTGTCGGACAGTTCCACAAAGTCGAGGATGTTGGTAAAGCCCAAACTGTGACCAACCCGCCGCCCCATGTCCCGTTCCGGGAAGATGACGGACGTGGCGCCGATTTTTTTGAGCATCTTTCCGTGGATTTCGGAGGAAGCCTTGGCAAGAATGGTCGCCATACCGGCTTCCTTAAGGATCATGCAGCACAGAAGGCTTGGTTCCAGGTCCCCGATGGCAATGATGGCTGCGTCAAAGTTCCGCAGGCCCAGACTCTTGACCACCGTTTCATCAATGGCCTCACTGACAACAACATGGGTCAGCTTATCGGCCATTTCTTGGACTACTTCTTCGTCATGATCAATGCCCAGGACCTCATGGCCCATTCCGACCAGGGTTTCCGCAACGGACGCGCCAAAACGCCCCAGGCCCCAGACAACAAACTGTTTCTTTTTGTTCATAGTTACGCTCCTAGCCAATGATGATCTTTTCTTCAGGATACCGGATCAAGGCTTCCCTGCGGCGAGCCGTAAGGGCCATGACAAACGTCATGATGCCTACACGTCCGGCATACATGGAAAGGATCATGATAATCTTCCCGCCTGCCGTAAGATGCTGGCTAAGTCCGCTGGAAAGTCCCACCGTCGCATAGGCTGAAACCACTTCAAATAGGGCCTCCACAAGGCTTGTCTCCTCTAGATACGTAATGCCAATGATGGCAAGAAAGATCCAGATGATGGACAGCGTGGTAATGGCAAAGGCCCGATGGATAGTCTCCTGGTCAATGCGCCGCCCAAAAATGACACACTCCGGCTTCTGAAAAAGCACTTGATGCGCGGAAAGGATCAGCAAGGCAGCCGTTGTCGTCTTGATGCCGCCGCCCGTTGATGCCGGGGAAGCTCCAATGACCATGAGGAGCACCATAACAAGGATCGTTGAAGTGCGCATCTGCATCAGGTCAAAGGTATTGAAGCCTGCCGTACGGGCAGAAACGGACTGGAAGAAACTGGCCATCCATTGGTCACCGACCGATAGGGTTCCAAGGGTCCTTCCATTGTCAAATTCCATAACCTGGATGAGGAGCGTCCCAAGAGCGATCAGGGCCACTGTCGAAACAAGGACGAGCTTTGTATGGAGCCGGTAGTTCCGAAAGTGCCGGGTATGAACCACGTCACTCATGACGGCAAAGCCTATGCCGCCCAAAATGATGAGCAGGGCAATGAGGCCGTTGACCACCGGATCATGGACATAGCCCACAAGGCTCTGATAATTGCCAAAAAGGTCGAAGCCAGCATTGCAGAAGGCGGAAATGGCATGCCAATACCCATAATAGATGCCCTTGAGGCCAAACTGCTGATAAAAACGCAGGGCCAGGGCCGTTCCAAGGACCCCTTCCACAACAGCCGTATATTTGGCCACGCGCAGGCTCATGCGGACCACGCCGCTCATATCATTCTGGTTGAGTGAGGCCTGGATCAGCATGCGGTCCTGAAGATTGATGCGCCGCCCCAGGGCAACGGAAAAAAGCGTGGCAAAAAGCATCAGGCCCAGTCCGCCCAATTGAATGAGACCAATGATGACCAACTGACCAAAAAGAGAAAAAACCTTTCCTGTATCACAGACAACAAGACCTGTGACACAGGAAGCAGAAGTCGCAGTAAATAAGGCATCAAGAAAGGCATCCACATCCCATCCCTATGGGAAATGGGCAGCATCAAAAGGAAAGCGCCTGCAAGGATCAGCCCCAAAAACGTCAGGGCAACCACTTGATTAGGAGAAAAATGTTTTCCTTTCAGCAAAGAAGGTTACCTCCGAATCATCTCGCCCGTAATTTCACGGAGCGTAGCTGCCCCGCACATTTCCATCGTATCCTTGAGTTCAGCCCCCAATTTATCAACAAGGCAGCGTACGCCTTCCTTGCCGCCGCCATAAACAGCATTGACAAAAGGTCTGGCAATAAGGACGGCATCGGCGCCCAGGGCAAGAGCCTTGAAAACATCAACGCCGGTACGGATCCCGCCGTCAACAAAGATTTTGACCTTGCCGCCCACAGCAGCCGCGATTTCCGGCAGGACTTCGGCCGTAGCAGGGCTCTGGTCCAGGACGCGTCCCCCGTGGTTGGAAACGACGATAGCCGCAGCGCCCGCTTGGGCGGCCTTGACGGCTCCTTTGACGCTCATGATGCCCTTGACGATGAAAGGCACGTCCGTGAGGGCGATGATTTCTTTCATTTCTTCCACCGATTTGCTGCCAGCAGGCGGCACAAATTTTTTTAAGGAAGGGAAGGCCAGCTGCATCTACGTCCATAGCAACCGCAAGGGCTCCCGAAGCCTTGACAAGGTCCATTTTTTCCCTGATCATCTGCATGTTCCAAGGTTTCACCGTCGGAATGCCCACACCTTGGCAGTCCTTGATGGCGTCCGTGGCCCCGCGCATGACTTCCGCGTCCATGCCGTCGCCCGTAAAAGCAAGGATACCTGACTCAGCACAGCCCGGGACGAGCTGGGCGTTATAGGTCACATCATTATATTTATCACTGTAGTGCATGGCAACCGCACCAACAGGACCGGCAAAAAAAGGATAGGCAAAAGAATGTCCAAACAGGGACAGACGGGTATCCGTTTCCCTTTTTTCGCACAGCGTATCCATGACGACGCGGACTGTCTGCCAAGCCTGATAATTGCGGATGGCTGTGTCCCCTACCCCTTCGCGCCAGGTCCAGGGATGGTATTGCGGCAGGCAACGCCATTGCAGATTGGGCAGCCATGGCATTTGCCAAGGCATTTCCGTGCATTTTCAACAAGTTCTTTATAATCCATGAAAATAACCCCCATACAGTAAAGTATACTGTTATCATTATACCACAAGGAACACTTTTCGCTTCAAAAACGCCGGTGTCCGGCTCCTCTATTTTTGCGTCCTCAAATAGGCGATGTATTCATTTCCCCAGGTCTCGATACTGCTAAGCACGGGGCCAAAACGGCGGCCCATATCCGTGAGAGTGTACTCCACTCGGGGCGGGACCTCGGCATAGACATGACGCGTAATAAGACCGTCCTTTTCCAGGGCCTTTAACTGAGAAGCAAGGGTTGCGTGGGTAATGCCCGTTGCTCGTTCCAGCTCGCCAAAGCGTTTTGTTCCATCATAGAGCTGATGGAGCAGGATAATGGCCCATTTGCCCTGCAGGAGCCGCTGGGCAGTCACAAAGGGACAGACCCCAAAATCATCGTGTTCCATGGCATTTCCTCCCAAAGGTCAAGCAATTCATACTAAGTCAGTCAAGAAACCGTTCTTGTTTTCATTATAGAGCGGGATTATAATCAGAGCAAGTTCAAAAAATAGCGTTTTATCGAAATGATAAAGGAGGTCTCCCCTATGAAAAGAATGCCTGCATTATTTATTGGCCACGGCAGTCCCATGTTGGCTTTGGATCATAATGAAATGACAAAAACCTTGACTGAACTAGGCAAAAGGATCATCACGGACTATGGCCGGCCCAAAGCGATTGCCGTCGTTTCCGCCCATTGGTACAGCCGAGGCAGCTACGTCAACGCCGCGCAAAAACCGGAACAGATCTACGATATGTACGGGTTCCCCCAAGCCCTTTATGAAGTCAGCTATCCAGCTTTGGGCGACCCGCAGACAGCCCGCCGCATCCATGATCTTACAGGGGCCGTCATGACGGAAGACTGGGGCATCGACCACGGGGTATGGACGCTTTTCGTCCATATGTTCCCTGATGCATCACTTCCGGTTGTTCCCCTCAGTGTCGATGGGACCCTTTCCCCTCATGATCAGTACGCCTTTGGAGAAAAACTGGCCGCCCTGCGGGAGGAAGGCATTGTCGTCGCAGGAAGCGGAAACATCGTCCATAACCTGATGCAGACGGACTGGAATAACCCCCACGGTTCCAAAGAGGCGGACGAATTCGACGCCTTTATTACGGAAAAGGTCCAGGAACGCGATGATGAAGCAGTTCTCGCCTATCGGGACCACCCCCTTGCTTCCTACGCGGCACCCACGCCGGACCATTTTTTGCCCCTTCTGTATCTTTTAGGGGCATCCAAAGGGGAAACACCGGAAGTCTTTAACCACATCCGCAACCTGGGCAGCATCTCCATGACAAGCTATCTTTTCCCCTAAGCGCAGAAAAGACCGTGAAAAGAAGCGACTTTTCGCTTTTTTTCACGGTCTTTTTTTATTTCATTTGATCATATCCAGGGACCAAATAATCGGTCAGGTACCCCACCTTGAATTTTCGGGGGTCGTCTTCCCGCAGCAGTTCATTCTGGGTGAGGACGATATCCAGCGCCTGCGGAGTGAAACGGGCTGTACCGCTCATGTGCATGATGATGATGGAACCCTTGCGGACCCTTTGCCGAGGCGTATAGATTCCTGCCTTGATGGCCCCCACCAATTGGGAAAGGCTGTGGGCGGCATAATCCTCGGTACTTTCATAGCCAGAGACCAAATAGGTATAGCCTGTGTTGAAAAGCGCCTTGGCTCCGTTCTCGCTTATGGCAAGGGTGGGCGGACGAAAAAGACGGGAAAGGCTATAGCGGCCGCCGACCTTGACATCCCCTACGGTTTCTGCCAATTTTCGATAGGCCTCAGCCACATTTTCCGCATAGGCTGCTGGATCTTGGGATTCTACGATTTTTCCCTTTTTATCCCGAAAGGCCATGGCGGCATGAAGGTCCGTATGGCTTCCAATGGTATGCCCTTCCTCTGCAATGGCCCGTAATAGATTCGGATTGCTCGGCATGTAGCGCGTAATGATGAAAAAGGTGGCCGGCACCTTATGTTTGCGAAGGACATAAAGCAGCTGATTGATGGTATTGTCCGTCCCCCAATCATCAAAGGTCAGGAAAATGGTCCTTTCAGGAGCCGTCTTGATGACGCCGCTTTTATCGGCTTTGCGGATCACATCCTGATCGAGGCCGTACATCCGGTCCTTATCGTCAACTTGCGGCGCGCCGATATAGTGGGACAAAAAGACCTTGGAAAAATTATGCTGGTCCACAGGGTAAGCAATGGTTCCCGGCTGGAGGGCCTCGGGAATCCGCTCCTTAGGAACGGGATAGGTCCAGCGCTTTGCCGTATCGCGGAGAACATCGCTGACGGAAAGGACTTCGTAGGACGAATCGTTCCGGGGATTTGCTTCCGGTTGGTCCTGGAAGGTTCGGTATGTATTGACGTCGACCTTTTCCTTATGGATCCTTGTCATGACTTTGCCGATAAGGGTGGGATCCGAAAGAAAATCCAGACGGAAATAGAGAATCTGTCCCCGTCCCAAGGAAAAGTCCCATTTTTTGAAGACAGCGTTCATGATTTCATCCGTTGACATGGCGTCTTTGAGCCGGGTCAGGACCACATTGCGTGTCTGTCCCACCAAGGTGAGGTTCATTTCACGAGCGACGTCCTCAACAATGGCTGAGGAAGGGCCATACATTTGCCGCACCACGGTCGGTGTCACGCCATATTCTTTTTGAAGACGCGTCCTTATGCGCTCCAGCTGCCCTTTGACCGCGTCCCGTGTAGGAGCGTCCCCAGGGCGCAGACCTATGCCAATTTCCTGGCCATGGTTCTTGATGAGGCGAATGGTTCCTTGATTTTCCCGCAGTTCACGCTCCGTCACAAAGAAGGTGCCCCGCAGCTTTTCTTCATCCATTCGCTGGAGTACATCGGCTACGGTTTGGGCGTTTTGCAGACCGCCAAAGGTAAAGATGACGTCCTGTTTGGTTGTTGGAATGATGGTTAGTGCCTTTCCGGCTTCGCTTAGGGAAGAAAAGCCAACGCACAGACAGAAAAGGTACAGCAAGATGAGTTTCTTCACGGTTTACTCCTTCCCTCCTTCCCCTGTACGGGAAGCAAGCTGTGAAAGATTGCCGCTGCCCCCGAGGGACCAGAGGAACACGTGGGGATAGCCAGCTTCCAGGGCCGCTTGGCTCCAGGCTTCAAGGGTCGTAACGTCAGCATACCAAACAGTCATGGTGTGTCCATCGGCTTCATAGGAAAAATGGAGGGCCGCGCTGGCTTCATCCCGCTGGGGAACCTTTCCATATTGTTCAGCAAGGGCCGCTGCCGCCTGTTCAGAAAGGAAACGGCCTTCTTTTCCGTCCTTCCAGATTGCGCCACCCATTGAAAAGGCAAGGGCGGCCTCCCCCCTGAGGGCATCCATCTTCTTCATCGTTCTGCGAATAAAGGCCAGATCGGCCTTGGGGCCGGGGCCATTATGGGGACCATGGAGGTTATAGGCCATGACGACATATTCAATGTTCTTCGGGAAAGGGGCACCAAATGGCGCCGACGGTTCCAGGATGACGCGGACCTTGAGATGGCGCCGTGCAGCCTGCGTTTCCAGTTCAGAAAGAAAACGCAGGAAGTGTTCCTGAAGACGGGTATCGCCCTTTTTCCAAAGGGTTTCATAGTCGATTTCGACGCCTGAAAAGCCGTGCTTTTCCGCAAGATCAAGAATGGATACAGCATGCTTTTTGCGGCTCTTTCCGGTTGCAAGAAGGCTGGCTAATTGTTCCGTATCCTTTAAGCGGCTCGTTCCATCTGGGAAAACCACATCATTGACAATGGTAAGATAGGCCCCGTCTGCAGAAATCGCTGGTTTTTGGAACCTTTCAGGGAAAACCAATTCCTTTCGGTCATTAAAATACGCGGCAAAATATGAAATGTCCTGGAGGCGGTCCTGAAGGACCTGGGCTTCTTTTTCCCCTTCTGCCCGGTTCCAATAGGGAATCCATGCCGAAAGGGACAAGTGAGCACTCATGCCTTCCCGGGTGGGACCTACTAGACTCAAAAAGACCATGAAGACCAGAAAGAAAGCCCAGCGGTGTCGATGAAAAGTGATCATAGGGCAGTAAATTCCCCTTTCTTTTAGATATAACGAAGGAACCAATTCAAGATGTCTTCCCAGTATTGCCCGGCTTCATACCGGAACCGGTCAAGGCCAGACAGCTTAAGAGAATAAAGGACCTGCTCCTTTTCGGGATCAAGGCCCGTTTGGGAATGGATAACAAGGTCTTCAAAAGTCGCGTCATACACACTTTCAGCCTGGTTCTTTTGGCTCCAGCTTTCATTTTTCCCCATGTCCGCCCCCAAAAATAGACAACCCGGATCAAGGATCAGGACGGATAGCGGATCAAGGGCTTTCCCATCGAGGGTGATGAGCAGCTGATCATCCTGAAGGGAAAGGGTGAGGCTGTGGCTTTCCCGGGCATTTCGTTCCAGCTTCGGTTCATAGGGAGCAGCCCCTCCTTGACAGAACGTGCTGGTTTCGCCTTTCGTGCCGCTGCTTTTTGGGCATACCGCTCAGCAGCCTGTCTAGTCGGGGCATAACGGGCAAGTGTCTCATAGTCCTTGACTTCCGCTTCCTTCTGAGCTTCTTCAACAGAAAGACGGGGCCTATCAAGGAGCACATCCACATTTTCCTGCAGGAGCGGTGTATCTTTCCCATGGCGCCGTTCCGTGACGATGAGCCTGCCGCCGCTTAGTTCCACGATAAGGCATCGTGAAAGGTCTTCACTTGCCCGCAGGAACAGCTGCTGACGGCCAAAGGTGTTGCCCGTAAGACGAACGGATAAGCTGAAATTTTGATACGCTTTGCTGCCCAATAGTTCGGTCAGCCCAATGCCATAGGGAGCCGTCGTAAGGATAAGGGAATTGCCCGTGATTTCCGAGGCGCCAGAATAGCGTTTCCACGCTTTTTGGCGCTTTTCGTCACCTTCTTCAAAGGGAATCTTCCCCATGCTTTTCGTATCGGCGGCAACGCGCATCAAAAGGTGATTGACAGGCCATTTTGTACCCGGTTCCAGGCGGGTCAGGTCGTAAGGGCTGCTGTTATGGGCATTGAATGAACTGCCTTCCCGATTGAAATTGATGGTAAAGAGCCGGCGGATCCACTTTTCATTGACCGCGCTCACATCGTCCTGGTTGCCAAATTGGGTGGTGTTGGCATGCATGAGGGCGTAGGCTTCCGGGACAAATCCTAATTCTCGCTGGTACGTATCGCGAAGGTTCATATAATCAAAATCGATCCGCCGCACCATATGCTGGTAGCTTTCCCTTGCATAGCCATCCTTATCGCGGAGATAATCCATGAGGTAATGATTGTAATTGCGTCCCAGGCTGGAACGCAGCATGGAAAACTGCAGCGGCGTCAGCTCGCCCAGATAATTGTGGTAGCGGTCAAAGACGTTGATGAAGTGCAGCCGGTACCCATCACTTCCCATATCCCAGAAGGACGAATCCATGAGGGACTGCATGTCCCGCTTGCTAAGGAACTTGGGATCCTTGGATTCCAGTTTTTCCGCATAGGAAAACATGGTGGCATGGAAATTATATTTTTCCAAGCTCTTTTGGGCAAAAATAGCCGTATCCCGGCGCCCATCCTCAAACATCAAATACAAAGCCCGCGGCGGAAGGCGTTTTCCTTCATGATAATAGGCGGCCACGTCTTTACTGGTGACTGTGACATAGCCGGCTTTCCGAAGGGCCGCCAAATGGTCATTTAAAAGAGGTTCCCCAATAAGGTCCGAGGTTCGCCCCGTCCGGTCAACGCCGCCATAGGAAAGGGCAATGAATCCCGTATTGAGAGTGGAACTTTCCTCATCCTCAGCATAGGGCGTATAGGATTTAAGGAAAAAGAAGGCATAAAAGATCCCCAATAAGACCAAAAGGAGGATAATAAACTGGATCAGGACACGCCGTTTCTTGCGGCGGTCCTTGAGCACCGTATAGGCATGATCTCCAAGGCTCATGGCTTCATCTTCCCTCCTTTTTGGGGTCCTACGTCAGCAGGTGTGGGACGGGTCCCCCAATTGGATTTCCAGAAGGTGAACCAAGCCACGGGCATCTGCCAGAGCAGGACCAGCTCGTAATAGATACAGAACCACAGACCATAAATCCAGGTTGTACTCCGCCGCAAAAAAAGCTGGGCAAGACTCATCAGGGCCGCCATCAGGAACATCCCGACAAAAAAGCCCAAGGGGACAATTCGGTACATGATGGGGACATAGAAGACATTATAGAGCACAATGATGGGAGCAATAATGGGAACCAAAAATCCCATATAGAAGAAAATGGCGGCAAACGGTTCCTTTTTCCACATATAACGAGCCGCAATCAGGGATTCCCGCAGCCAGGACCGTTTCCAGCGCATCTGCTGCCGGAGGAACATGCGGTGGGTATTGGGGACAATGGTGGAACAGATAGCCGTATCCTGATAAGTTGTGCGATGTCCGCGGAGAATAAAGTTCGTCATGCTCCGGTCGTCCCCAAAGGTCGCTTTCTGTCCCAGGAACGTCTGGTGCAACCACGCCTCCTTATGGGCAAGGACAAGATCCTTGCGATAGCACGAAAGCGGTCCTGACAGGCAGGTCACGGCATCAAAGTAGCCTTCCGCCGCTTTCATGATGCGAAAGGCAATATAATAGCGGACAGACTGCATCTTGGTCAGGGAATTGGTATAGGTATTGGCCACGTCAGTCCTACCCGAAACGCCGCCCATCTTTTCGTCCTTGAAGGGTTGGACAAGATTCCTGACGGCATAAGGGTCAAGAAAGGAGTCTGAATCCACAAAGACGAGGAGGGGCTTTGTGGAAAGCTCAGCTCCGCGGGCCATGGCTTCCCTCTTGCCCATATTCTGAGGCTGACGGATCCAGCGGATCCGCTGGTCCGTGTGGAAAAGCTGATCTGATGCGGTCAGGGAATCAATGGTCTTTTGGATCACTTCACAGGAATGGTCCGTGGAATGATCATCGACAACGATGACTTCCAGCTGCTCAGGAGGATAATCTTGGTTGATGGCGCAAAGGATGGTCCGATCGATCCACGTCTCTTCGTTAAAACAAGGAATGATGATGGTGACCCCCGGCGTAAAATCGGGATCCACCTTCATAGGCCGGTAGAGCGCGCCAAAAAGGTAGCGTGATAACAGCAGGGTAGCGGCAATGATGCTATATAAATAAAGAGTCTTGTTGAACCGGAAATAAAGGACCGATTCAGCCCGCATCATGATGATGACAAAGACAACCACAAAAAGGAAAAACGAAGCAAGCCCCAGCATATAGCGGCCGCGTTTTTTATTGGCAAACTCGGCAAGCGTGTCCGCAAACTGCACGCCAATAAAAAGGCCCTCCGCATTCTCTTTATGGAACGATCTAACAACCGTGGCCCCTAGGTCCTTGATTTTCATTTCGTATCCTTCAGGCAGGGTTCCCGGGGTTATTTCAAAAGAAAGGGAAAGCGTTGTTCCTTCAGTCAGCAAGGATTCGTCACAGCCTAGCTCGGCATGAAGAAGCATGCCCGTTGTTGAGATGTCAAGGGCCCGTGCCTTGATACGGTCCTTTTCTACACGGACGGTAACTTCATAATCCACGAGATAGCGCCGTCCCGCAGCATCTTCCCTGATATAGGCACCAAAATCCTCAGGGCCCCGTCCGCCGCCGTTTCCTCTGCGGCGGTCCCGATGGCTGCGCACGCCCGATGCATCCGGCACATGGGATAACAATCGACGGTCTTTTTTCTCCCTCGTGAGGACATCACAATGTTCTTTCACAATCCTTCTCCTACAATCCAACAATCTTAAGGCCCCGCTGTTGAAGGGACTCAATCAAGACCTCTACTTTTTCCGCTAAACTGGCCCCGTCCGAAGCCGCTTTTTCGGGACGGTCCTTGACTGTGGGCGGGTGCTCGATGGGCCCATTTTTCCCGGTTTGGACCTTGGGCTTTTTAGGTCCGCCCTCGACGGGAACGCCGCTTTCCACGGCAAGGATGCTCCCCCCACCCACGCCAAGGGCAAATGTTTTGACGTTGTCTTTGGTTGCCATCTGACTGGGGTAAAACAGGAGGGGTGTATCTACATATACGGGAAGACCAGCCGCGGCTGTCCTTACCAGAAGGTCGGCCGTAACCTTCGTTCTTGGGGCCCGCATATATTGCGGAGCTGACCCGGTAAGATCCGTTAGGGCCGTCTGGGCAGCCACAGCTTCCGCCATAAACTTAGCAAGCGGCAGGGTCTCTGCCTGGGCCTGTCCATGGAAGGTAAAGTTTCCCAGCAAATGACCTTCTCCTTTGATCTTGCGCACAAGCTCCTTGTCCATGGCCGCATTTTCCCCTTCTACAAAGAACAAGGCCTTCACCTGATGGCTGCGAAGAACCGCAAGAAGCCGCTCGGTATCCGTCTTGGAGGGCAGTCCATCAAAAACAAGGAGTACCGAAGAAGAGTCAGGACGAGCAAGGAGACGGGCCGGTCCAATGCCCTGTTGATAGCGTTCAACCGCCTTTTTGACGGCGTCTTCCGAAGCCTCGTAGGAAGCAGCCGGTTCAGCCATGAACCGCGTGATGTCCCGGGCATTGAGGTCTTTTACCATTCCCTTGATGACATACATTCCGCCCCCAAGGAAAAGACAAAAGACAAGGCCCAGTCCCACTTTTAGTTTGGTTTCACTTTTCATGGGCACTTCCTTTTATAGACTCCAGTAAAGAAATGCTTTCCGAAACGTCAATGAGGACCTGTTTCTGTCCTGGTTTTGGCCGGCGGAACAAGCTTGCCGCCTCGTCGATCTGCAGCTTTCGGAAGACTTCATGCTGGACCAAAAAAACAATGCAGTCCGCATCATGAACAGCTTCCAAGGGCGTCAGTTCGAGCCCATAAAGACGGCTGACTTCTTCTTTATCGGCACAGGGATCGACCATTTTGGGAGAAAGGCCGCACTTGCGGAATTCCTCATAAACATCGTAGGACCGGGAATTTCGGACATCAGGGCAGTCTTCCTTGAAGGTCATGCCAAAAAGGAAAAGATTGGCCCTGCAGATATCGATCTTGGCCTGCAGAAGCCGGGTCAGGACCTGGCGCACCACAAAACTTGACATGCCATTGTTGATGCGGCGTCCGGCGGAAACAACCTGGGAATGATAGCCCAAAGTTTCGGCCTGGTAGACAAAATAGTAGGGATCGATGCCGATGCAGTGTCCCCCTACAAGACCGGGATAAAAACCCAGAGCATTCCATTTGGTATTCATGGCCTTGATGACTTCCTTGGTCTCAATGCCCATTTGGCTAAAGACCATGGCAAATTCATTCACGAGGGCAATATTGATATCCCGCTGGGAATTTTCGACCAGTTTGGCGGCTTCGGCGACCTTAATGGTGGGAGCGCGATAGATTCCAGCTTCAATGATGGATCCATAGACGTCAGCCACTGCATCCAACGTTTCCCCGTCCATTCCGGAGACAATCTTGACAATGTTGAAAAGCCGGTGCTGGCGGTCGCCCGGATTGATGCGTTCCGGTGAATAGCCAATCTTAAAATCAGGCCCGCAGGCAAATCCGCTTTCTCGCTCCAGGATAGGACGGCAGATATCTTCTGTCACGCCGGGATAGACAGTTGATTCATAAACGACGATACTGCCCCGGGAAAGATGGCGGGCCACAAGGGCCGTTGCCTCTTTGACCGCCGTCAGGTCCGGTGTATTGTCCCCATTGAGTGGGGTTGGGACAGCGATGACAAAAAAAACGCGCATCTTTCAGCGCTTCTTCCTGGGCCGTAAACTGGCAGTCCGTTTCCTTAAGGGCTGCGTCCCCTGCCTCCCCTGTCACGTCAACGCCCGCCTTGTAGCGGGCCACCTTTTTTTCATTGGTGTCAAAACCGATGACGTCATAGTGTTTGTATCAGCAGCCAGTTTTGATTTTCTGGCGGTCAGATCGCTGCATAGATCAATAGCATTCATCCTTATTTCCTCTTTTTCCTTTCACTTTGACAGACAAGGCCGCCAAAGACATTCATTTCGTTCCTTCCGTCTTATCCTGATCTTCAGGTTCCTCATTCCCGTAATTCTTGAAATAGTAGGAAAGGCCTGCCCAGAGGGTGCGGCTGCGCGTCCCGTACTGAAGGTCTTCCAAATCATCGTACTCAAGGCTCAGGACCCAGTCGCGGGTCAGCGTGTAGGACAGACCCAGTCCATAGCCCTTGAAGCCATGCATATAATCAGCCACCCCATTCATGGTATGTTCCACGTAAGTTGCCCGCGGCTGGTAGTAATACTTGGCATAGGTATAGAGGTTGCCCTTTTCCCAGCTGTTTTCCTCGCCGCGGCTCAAGGAAAAGACACCGCCGCCGGGCTCTGTTTCATCGTGTCCCAAAAGATACTGGGCTCCCACACGCCACC
>SCPP01000313.1_pt1 | contig 26180 bp, 32 predicted proteins | sample 6106811 | NCBI WGS metagenome assembly SCPP01 (sample SAMN10720449, study PRJNA508395) | human gut metagenome | isolation source: Participant 2 stool, 15 month | host: Homo sapiens | collected 2018
CCAGATGAATCACATTTCCAAACTTATCTGCCATAATCTGGAATTCCACATGGCGGGGGTTTTCAATATATTTTTCAATGTACATAGTATCATCGGAAAAGCCCTTTACAGACTCCAGCTGGGCAGCATTGAAGAACTCTGTAAAATCCTCTTCGCTTCTGGAAATGCGCATTCCCTTTCCGCCGCCGCCGGAGGATGCCTTGATCATCACATGAAAACCTATTTCCTTTGCCATGACAAGTCCGTCTTCTGCTGTGTATACAGCCTCCTTGCTTCCGGGAACCACCGGAACTCCGGCCTCGATCATGGTCTTTCTTGCCTCGGATTTATTTCCCATCCGGTTGATGATCTCTGCGGAGGGGCCGATAAAAGTAATATTACACTTGCTGCACAGCTCTGCAAAACGGGCATTTTCAGACAGGAAGCCAAAGCCCGGATGAATGGCGTCTGCCTTCATGGCTACAGTTGCCGACAGGATCCGCTCCATGTTCAGATAGCTTTGAGTAGATGGAGCCGGGCCAATACAGATGGCTTCGTCTGCTAAAAGAGTGTGAAGGCAGTCTCTGTCTGCCTCAGAGTACACAGCTACCGTCTGAATCCCCATCTCACGGCAGGCGCGGATGATACGGACTGCGATCTCACCTCTGTTTGCAATCAAAATCTTGTTAAACATTCTATTTCTCCCTATCAGCCGATCATAAAGGTCAGCTCTCCGGTAACAGCTACCTTTCCGTCTACCGTAGCTGTGGCCTTTCCGATGCATACCGGGCCCTTCTGGCGGATGATCTCGCACTCTAAGCGCAGACGGTCTCCCGGAACTACCTTGTGCTTGAATTTCAGCTTGTCAATTCCGCCGAAATAAGCGGTCTTTCCCTTAAAGCCTTCCTGAGACAGGATAGCCACTGCGCCAGTCTGAGCCAGAGCTTCTACCATCAAAACTCCCGGCATAACGGGCTCCTGTGGGAAATGGCCTCTGAAGAAGGACTCATCATAGGTGATGGCCTTGTAGCCTACGGCTCTGACGCCGGGCTCCAGCTCCTCAATGCAGTCCACCAGCAGGAATGGATGGCGGTGGGGAATGATTTCCTGAATCTCTTTAATACCCATTAACATATCGTAATCCTCCTGATGTATGCTTTATTTAATGCGGAACAGAGGCTGGCCGTACTCTACCACATCCTCGTTGTTTACAAGAACTGCCTCTACTACGCCGTCATATTCGCTCTCAATTTCATTCATCAGCTTCATTGCTTCGATGATGCCGAGGATCTGTCCCTTTTTCACGGTATCGCCTGCTTTAACATAAGGCTCTGCATCCGGGGAAGAGGAGCTATAGAAAGTACCTACTAACGGAGAAGTGATTACTTTATCAGAACCAATGTCCGTTCCTGCATCCTTCGCCTCTGCCGGAGCTGATGTCTGTCCTGCGGGCACACCTGCCGGAACCTGTACGCCGGAAGCGGCCACTGTCTCGGGAGCCGGAAGAACGTGGGCCGGGGCGGAGGCCGCAAATACAGCCGGGGCTGCGGGAGCGCCTACGGTCACAATCTTTGCCTCTTCCTTTTCTTTTCTCAGGGAAATAACCGTATCTCCCTGCTCCAGCTTAAAGCTGGTTAAACTGGAATCAGACACCGCCTGAACCAGTGTAAGGATCTCGTCGATATTCATGTTCATGTCCTCCTGTTCCTTACTCTGTAAATTTCTTTACGATCAGGCTGGCATTGTGTCCGCCAAAGCCCAGTGAGTTGCTGATAGCATAATTTACATTCATTTCTACGCCGTCACCCTGAGTGTAATCCAGATCGCAGCCCTCGCCCGGCTCCTCAAGACCAAGAGTAGCATGAACATAACCGTCCTGAATGGATTTTACACAGGTAATGAACTCTACGCCGCCTGCTGCTCCCAGAAGATGACCGATCATAGACTTGGTAGAATTAATCTTCACCTTCTCTGCCTGATCGCCCAGTGCCAGACGGATGGCCTTTGTCTCAAAGAGGTCATTATGATGAGTGCTGGTGCCGTGAGCATTGATATAATCTACCTGCTCCGGCATGATCTCTGCGTCCTTCATGGCAAATTCCATGGCCTTTGCAGCGCCGCTTCCGTCCTCAGCAGGGGAGGTGATGTGGTATGCGTCACAGGTTGCGCCGTAGCCCACTACCTCTGCCAAGATATTTGCGCCTCTGGCTTTTGCATGCTTTAAAGACTCTAATACAACAACGCCGGCGCCTTCGCCCATTACAAAGCCGTTTCTGTCCTTATCAAAAGGAATGGAAGCGCGTTTTGGATCGTCTGTTGTATTTAACGCAGTCAGGGAGGTAAAGCCTGCAATGCCGATGGGAGTAATGCTGGCCTCGGTTCCTCCTGCTACCATCACGTCTGCCTCTCCGTACTGGATGGCACGGAAGGCTTCTCCGATGGAGTGGGTACCCGTTGCACAGGCAGTTACCACATTGATGCATTTGCCCTTAAGCCCAAACTGGATGGCTACATTTCCGGCAGCCATATTGCAGATCATCAGAGGAACTAACAGAGGTTCTACACGGCTGGGGCCTTTTTCCAGAAGCTTCTTCTCGCTGCGCTCCATGGCCTGGAGGGAACCGATACCGGAACCTACGCTGACGCCCACACGGAAGGGATCCTCCTTTTCCATGTCAATGCCGGACTGGTCTAAGGCCTGCTTTGCCGCAGCTACCGCAAACTGGGAAAATGGCTCCATACGGCGAGCAGTCTTTGGATCCATGTACGCCTTAGCGTCAAAATCCTTTACCTCAGCCGCCAGCTTGCATTTAAAATCTGCCGTGTCAAAATAGGTAATGGGGCCAATGCCCAGTGTCTTATCCTTTAAGGCCTGCCAGAAGCTCTCCACATCATTTCCGATGGGCGTGATGGCTCCCATACCTGTTACTACTACTCTTGTCTTCATATGATCCGCCTTCTCTTTCCGGTTTGAATTACATCGCCATTCCGCCGTCTACGCTGATGACCTGGCCTGTGATATATCTGGCGTCCTCAGATGCCAGGAATGCGACTGTATTGGCAATATCTTCTACTTCCCCGAAGTTCTTCATGGGAATCTGCTCCATCAGAGCTTTTTTAATGTCATCCTTTAACACATCCGTCATCTCTGTGCGGATAAAGCCTGGAGCAATAGCATTTACGGTAATCCCGCGGCTTGCCATCTCTCTTGCCACGCTTTTTGTAATTCCGATCACACCTGCCTTTGCAGCACAGTAATTGGCCTGTCCTGCATTTCCAAGAACGCCGGATACGGATGAGATATTGATGATCCTTCCGGATCTCTGCTTTAACATCTGACGGGAGATATGATGAATGCAGTTAAATACACCTTTTAAGTTGGTCTGGATCACTGCGTCAAAGTCCTCCTCGGACATCTTCATCACCAGATTGTCCCTTGTGATGCCCGCGTTATTTACAAGGATATCAAGACGGCCGTACTTTGCCACGATCCCGTCCAGCATCTCCTTGCTGCTGTTAAAATCGGAAACATTGCACTGCACTGCTTCCGCGATGCCTCCGGCCTCCCGGATCTCCTGTACTGCTTCCTCTGCCTTTGCAGCAGAGCCGTTATAATTTACAATTACTGTAGCGCCTTTTGCAGCCAGTGTCTTTGCAATCTGGCGGCCAATTCCGCGGCTTGCGCCCGTTACCAGTGCGATCTTTCCTTCCAGCATATCTAGTTCTCCTTTAAAGCTTCGATTACTTTGTCAATATCTTCTAATTTTTCTACATTCAGGCTCTTTACACTGCGGTTGATCTTACGCATAAAGCCAGTCAGCGTACGTCCCGGTCCAATCTCGATAAAGGTATCCACGCCATCTGCCAGCATAGCCTCTACGCTCTGCTGCCATTTTACAGAAGAAGATACCTGACGGGTCAGAAGCTCCTTTACCGGAGCTGCCTCTGTCACATACTCTGCGGTTACGTTGGCAACATACGGGATCCTGGGAGCATTTACCTCTACTCCTGAAAGTACCTCTCCCAGCTTTTCTCCGGCTCCTGTGAGCATACCGGAGTGAAAGGGACCGCTTACATTCAGTAAAATGGCTCTCTTGGCTCCTGCTGCCTTTAAGCGCTCGCAGGCCTCCTCTACCGCAGCCTTCTTACCAGAAATAACGATCTGGCCCGGACAGTTGTAGTTGGCAATCCATACGCCTTCCATAGAAGAAGTGATTTCCTCGATCACAGAGGCATCCAATGCCAGAACAGCCGCCATAGCGCCTTCTCCTGCCGGAACCTCCTCCTGCATCAGGATTCCTCTCTGGCGCACTGTGCGGATGGCGTCATCCTCGCTCATCACGCCTGCTGCTGCCAGGCGCAGTATTCTCCCAGGCTTAAGCCTGCCGCCACATCCGGATGGATCCCTCTTTCCTCCAGCACCTTCATCATGGCAATACTGGTTGTCACCATAGCTGCCTGGGTATATTCGGTAATATCCAGACGGTCATTAGGCTCAAAGCACAGCTCGGGAACAGAAAAGCCTAAAAGATCTGAGGCTCTGTCAAATACCTTTCTTCCAGTCTCTGTCTGCTCATAAGAAATCCTTTCCCATACCGCAGGTCTGTGCGCCCTGACCTGGGAAAATAAATGCGATCCTGCTCATTTTTTACTCCCTGTTTAAAAGTTTCTTTGCCTGCTCCATCATCTCGTCGATCATTTCCTTACAGGTCTGCTCTTTGGAGATCATTCCGGCGATCTGGCCTGCCATTACAGTACCGTTCATTACATCGCCTTCCTGTACGGCCTTGCGCAAAGCTCCTAACGTCAGGTACTCCAGCTCCTCAAAGGACTTTCCTTCCTGCTCTAACTTTGTATACTCTCTTGTCATCTGATTTCTCAGACCTCTTACGGGATGGCCGTGGGTTCTTCCGGTTACTACGGAGTCAATATCCTTTGCCTTGATGATGCGCTGCTTGTAGTTTTCATGTACGGTCGATTCCTTTGCCACTACAAAGCGGGTTCCCATCTGAACCGCCTCTGCTCCCAGCATAAATGCCGCGGCAATGCCTCTTCCGTCTCCAATACCGCCTGCCGCAATGACAGGGATGGAAACTGCATCCACTACCTGGGGAACCAGGGTCATGGTAGTCTCCTCACCGATGTGGCCGCCGGACTCTGTTCCCTCTGCGATTACTGCATCAGCCCCATATTTTTCCATACGGCGGGCCAGTGCCACAGAAGCTACCACTGGGATTACCTTAACGCCTGCTTCCTTCCACATCTGCATATATTTCTCAGGATTTCCGGCTCCGGTGGTGACTACCTTAATGCCTTCCTCCACTACAACTCTTGCCACGTCATCTGCATGAGGACTTAAAAGCATTACATTAACGCCGATAGGGCGGTCTGTGAGCGCTCTTGCCTTGCGGATTTCCTCACGAACCACCTCTCCCGGTGCGTTTGCCCCGCCGATCAGCCCCAGGCCGCCTGCTGCGGACACGCCTGCTGCCAGGTTATGCTCTGCCACCCAGGCCATACCGCCCTGGATAATGGGGTATTCAATTCCTAACATTTCTGTAATTCTTGTTTTCATTGTCTTCCTTCCAATAGAGGAAACAGCGTGCTTCAATCCATCCACACGCCGTCCCTCTCATTTGCTTATGCAATTTTACACTCTGACCTTGAGGATCTTATGCCTCTACGCCGTGGTTCTTTAAGTACTCCATAACATCGCCAACTGTAGACATCTTCTCTAACTCCTCTGCCGGGATCTCTACAGAATACTCATCCTCTAAAGCCATTACCAGCTCAAAGAGATCCAGGGAATCAGCGCCCAGATCTTCCTTAAAGAGGAAGCCTCTGTTACGGACTCAGCGTCTACACCTAACTGATCTGCAATGATTTCTTTCATCTTCTCTAACATAATCTTTGTCTCCTTCTGACATATAAGTTTTATATTACAATTTAAATATTTACCATTATATTCACGAAATGTCCATGCCCTTTTACAGGGCTTTACATTTTATCTTTTTAAGCATTTTGGTGATTTTTACCGTCTTACCACTCCAAAAGCAGAGCTCCCCAGGTAAGACCTGCTCCAAATCCTGATAATACAATCCGCTCTCCGCGCTTTAACTTACCTGCCTGGTTCAGCTCGTCTAAAAGGATAGGAACAGAAGCTCCGGACGTATTTCCATAATGTTCCATATTCACAGGGAACTTTTCGATATCAACCTTCAGGCGTTTTGCAATGGATTCGATAATTCTGTAATTGGCCTGATGGATAATGAAATGGTCAATATCGCCGGTAATATATCCCGTGTCCTCCAGTACCTGGCTGATGCACTCCGGAACCTTCTTTACCGCGAACTTAAAGACCTCCTGTCCGTCCATAGCCATATATCAAGCTCCGGTTTTCTTCCCAGAAGGAAGTTTCCATTGGAACGGGAGCCGCAGGTAAGCACTTCACCCTTTGCACCGTTTGAATGCATATTTAATCCCAGAACGCCTGTCTCGTCTGCGCTTACCACAGCTGCACCTGCTCCGTCTCCGAACAAGACGCAGGTTCCGCGGTCTGTCCAGTCAACCAGCTTACTGAGCACATCTGCTCCGATCACAAGGGCAGTCCGGTATATTCCGGAGGAAATAAAGGCGTGGGCTGTACTGAGGGCAAAAACAAAGCCGGTGCAGGCTGCGCTGATATCGTAGCAGGCCGCATGAATGGCTCCGATCTTTGCCTGTACCTCACAGGCCCCATTGGGAAAGCAGGAATCCGGTGATGAAGTAGCTAAGAGAATCAGGTCAATCTCCTCCGGAGCAATTCCGGCCTGCTCAATGGCTCTGGCTGCCGCTTTTGCCGCCATATCAGATGTACTGTCCTCTGTGGCGATCCGTCTTTCCCCTATGCCTGTACGGCTACGGATCCACTCATCATTTGTGTCAACGATCTTTGACAGATCATCGTTTGTCACGATCTGCTCCGGCACATACGAGCCGGTTCCTATTATTCTGGTTGTCATTTTTATTTACCCGGCCCTGAATGAGCGGTTCAAAACCTCCGCTGCCTGAGGGCTGTACCTTCCTTTGCCAAAATACTTTGAATCTCAAAGTAATACTACAGGATTGCGTGTTTTTTGTCAAGCAATTTTCTCCAATGACATACCTTAAATCGTCGCATTTTACCCCATTTCTTCAAAAAGAATATTCCGAAAATTTACTATATTATACCACAATTTACCAATTTACACTTTTCCATTTATTGACTTTATTTCTGTATTTTGTTACTTTAAAATCATAGAAGTCTATAAATTATACCTGTAAAGCGAGGAGGTCATATGATGAAAACCACAGGAGTAATCCGCAAGCTGGATGAGCTGGGCAGAATCACGCTCCCTATTGAATTAAGGAGAAGTCTTGACCTGGATGTCAAAGATGGACTTGAGATAACCGTTCAGGATGACTGTATTATCCTTAAAAAAGCGGAAAGCGCAGATATCTTTACCGGCAGCACCGAAGATCTGCTGGAATACGAGGGAAAGAAAGTTTCCCGAAGCTCCATTTTAGCTCTGGCGAAGCTGGCCGGGCTGAATGTATCAGAAGCCTGACAGAAAGCGGCAGTCTTTCAAAACTATATAAAATATCCCCTGTGCACGCTGAATGCGATATGCAGGGGATATTTTGTTAATTACAGGAAAGCTTCCCCGGATCGCCCTATGGTCGTAGGAGTCTCCCACTCTATCTACCTGAGCGATCACAGGAACACCATACATTTCTGAAATGATCCTGCCCGCTCCACAGAAGGTATCACCGTGACGCTGCATATTTCCGGATACGATCACGCCCTTTAAATAAGAATGATTCTCTTTTAAGAACGCTGTCACAACAGGCGGCACAACGCCTCTGCCATCCGTATAGGTAAAAGAATGAAGTACTGATCCATGGTTTCCGTACCATCCTTTATCTTCATCGCCTCTAATCCAAGAACGTGAACCAGTTCCTCTACATTTCCACTGCGTGACGCATATACGTATTTCATAAATTCTAAATCCTCCTGTTCGATTCTCTTTTTTATTTCCCCTGCTTCGCAAATGACTCTTCAGGCTTATAAAAAATCTTGCCATATGGGAAGCAAGTATGATCCCCAGAGCAATGGCTCCTGCCTCTGTGAGCACCAGCCCTGAGTAAGTTCCAAATTCTTCCTGATATCCCTGCACCAGATAATACATGGTATAGTAAAGGGCTTCTCCCGGAACCTCCGGAATCAGCATGGGCACAAGCAAAAGAATGACCGGCGTGCGCAGCATTCTGGCAAGAACCTCACTTAAGGCCGCCACAAAAAGGCTGGCTGCCAGAAGACCGGTAAATATACTGCATCCCATCGCCCTGCATACAAGGTATACCGCCCAGCCGGCGCCGCTTCCAAGGGCGATCACAGCCAGCTTTCTGCCCCGGACGCCAAAAAGGACTGCAAAACCAACGGAACCGATCATTCCCATAATGGTCTGAATTACCGAAAAGCTCATATTGCCCCTCCCAAAATGATAACACCGGCAAAGCCTATGGCTACTGCAACTGCTTTTAAAAGCGCCTCACTCATATTCAGCAGCCCACTGATCATATCTCCGTTTATCATATCTCTCAGAGAGTTGGTCAGCTGAAGTCCGGGGATTACCAGCATAATATCGCCAATCATAATTTTATCCGGCTGCACACCGATTCCCGCCCTTACCAAAAGAAGTACCGATATTGCTGTTACTGCACTGCAGAACATATTCTGAATAATGGTATTCAGCCTTAAAACTGCACTTCCGTGAAGGGTAGCATACAAAATGGCGCCTGAAAGAGCTGCCGCTATGCCGTCCATCAGAGTACCTCCGAAAAAGACTGACAGGGAGGAAGCAATCATCATATGCATTGCCAGCTCCAGGCTTACGGAAATCCTTTTTCCGTTTTTTATCGCGTCCAGTCCTGCCTTCAGTTCATTCAGTCCTGCCGGATCGGCGCAGATTCTGCGGGACAACTCATTTACCTTTGCCACTTTTTCAAGATCTGTGGTTCTCGTCCGGATGCGCCTTGTCTGGGTCATGGTCCTTCCATCTGAAAGCATGGCTGTGACAATGATACTGGACGTAATGGTAAATACATCTGCCCGCACAAAGCCGTATGCCTTGCACAGTCTGGTAATCGTATCCTCTACCCGGCTTACCTCTGCACCGTGCATGGCAAGCAGTTCTCCTGCATCCATAATCGCTGTCATAAGATAATTCATCCGGTCATACTCATTTTCACTGAAAATCATTTCTCTGCTCATCTTTATATCATCCTCAGACAGCCGGGCTTCCGGTTACAGCAATCCCTGATACACGTCCCTTTTCGATATCCCCCGGTCCTTTGCAACCGCCTTCATGGCCTCTTTTTTATCCATCCCCTGAGCCAGATAATGCTCCATATGCTCTTCCAGCGTCAGGGCTTCCCAGGACTGCCTTACTTCTTCCTGAATTTCCTGAACAGAACGCCCCCGGATAACGATTACGCACTCACCCTTAGGTTCTTCCTCCTCATATACGGCCAAAGCCTCCGTAAATGACGTTCTCCAGGCACTTTCAAACCGCTTTGTCAGCTCTCGGCAGATGGTGATATCCCTGTCTCCCATTGCCTCGTACAAACCTTAAGGGTACTCTTTAAATGGTGGGGCGCTTCATACAGGATAATGGTCCTGGTTTCATTTTTCAGTTCTTCCAAAATCCTCTGGCGCTCCTTTTGTCGCTCTTTTCCGCAGGCAGAAAAGCCTCAAAGCAGAAACGGCGGGTGGGAAGCCCCGACATGGTAAGAGCCGTAATACAGGCAGCAGGTCCCGGAAGGGAGGTCACTGCAATCCCGGCCTCATAGCACTGGCGTACCAGCTCTTCTCCCGGATCGGAAATACCCGGTGTTCCCGCATCGGTAATCAGGGCAATATTTACCCCTTCCTTCAGCTTTTCCACCAGATATTTTGCCTTGTCTACCTTATTGTATTCGTGATAGCTGGTCATAGGTGTCTTTATCCCCAGATGGTTTAACAGCTTAATGCTGTGGCGGGTATCCTCTGCCGCGATCAGATCCGCCTCTTCCAGCGTCCGCACAACCCGGTAGGTGATATCCTCCAGATTTCCAATAGGCGTTGCACACAAATATAAAATTCCTGCCATGATCACAGCTCCTTTCAGTATCCGTAGGTAGTCCGTATTTCTTCGGAATATTCTCCGTTTTCGTCAAACACGATCACCGGCGCTTCTGCCTTTAAGAGAGCGCCGCCTCCGCGGACTGCCTCAATCAGCACCATATTGGCCTCTCTGTCCCTGTACGGGTGGACAAACTTCATCCGTTTGGGCTCCAGACCGTGTTTTTCATGGTTTGAATGATCTCAATCAGCCGTCTTGGCCTGTGCACCATGTAAAAACGTCCCCCAGGACGCAGCAGGCAGGTTCCCTCCCGCACCACATCCTCCAGGGTACACAGCACCTCATGGCGGGCAATGGCCTTGGCATCTCCAGGGTTCTTGATGCCGTGAGCGTCATTCATATAGGGCGGATTGCTGGTCACCACATCAAAGAAGCCCGGGCAAAGAGCGTCCCGGCCTCCTTGATATCACCTGTTACAATATCCACCCGTTCCTCCAGATGGTTGTATGACACGCTTCTGCGGGCCATATCAGCGGATTCCTCCTGGATTTCCAGTCCTGTGAAATGTTCTCCCTCTGTTTTGGCGCTTAAAAGAATAGGAATGATTCCTGTTCCCGTTCCCAGGTCCAAAGCCCGTTCCCCCTTCTTTACCGCCGCAAAGCCAGAAAGAAGCACCGCATCCATTCCAAAACAGAATGCGCCTTTTCTCTGGATAATTCCATAATGATTCCTCTGCAGATCATCAATCCGCTCGTCATCCCGCAGACGGATCCCGCCTGTTTCAGTCCAGGTATGCTCCTTATTTATCATTGAGCTTTGATTTTCCTTCCTTTTTCTCCATTGCTTCCAGTTTTCTTCAGCTCTGTATCCGTATTTGCGCTGTCTTTAGACGGCCGCTCCCCGTTTTTGCCCTTTTTCTTTCTGGGCTTAAACTTCAGCTCCTCTACCTTGTACTCGCGGATTTCCTTCTCGTCCCGGTCAACCACTACCACAACCTTTACAAGCTGACGCAGTACATTGACGCTGTGTACCTCTCCCTTTAAGCCGTCTGCCGTTGTCACATAGTCTCCAATGGCCGGGAGCCTGCTGTTTAATACCTCGTATGTCTCTTCCTCATTTTTCAGGCAGCACATAAGGCGGCCGCAGACGCCGGAAATCTTGGTGGGATTTAAGGAAAGATTCTGTTCCTTTGCCATCTTGATGGACACCGGAATAAACTCGGACAGATAAGAATGGCAGCACAGGGGCCTTCCGCAGATACCGATTCCTCCCATTATCTTTGTTTCATCCCTCACCCCTACCTGGCGCAGCTCAATCCTTGTCTTAAATACGCTTGCAAGATCCTTTACAAGTTCACGAAAATCAATACGTCCGTCCGCTGTAAAATAAAACAGGACTTTATTGTTATCAAAAGTATATTCTGCTTCGATCAGTTTCATATCCAGTCCATGCTTGCGGATCTTCTCCTGACAAATCTTAAAAGCCTCTTTTTCCTTTTCCTTGTTCCGGGTTTCCACTGCCCGGTCCTCATCGGTAGCCATCCGGATCACCGGTTTTAACGGAGGCACAACCTTTCCTTCCTCCACCTCACGGTTTCCAAGCACTACATAGCCGTACTCAATCCCTCTGGCTGTTTCAACGATCACATGATCGCCGGTCTTTATATCACGGCCCGCAGGGTCAAAATAGTAGATTTTGCCCGCAGTCCGAAAACGAACGCCGATAACTGTCAACATCATTCCTCCTGTATTTACGCTTACTCTCAATTCTCTTTCATGGTAAGGAGCATCAGTTCCATCACAAGCTCCATATTTACATTGGCATCCAGACGTACTCTGGCCTTGTCAATGGCTGCCAGTATCCGTTCCAGACCCTCATATCCGCTTAAAGCCGCAACCTGCTTTACAGTAGAAAATTCATCCTTAAAGATCAAAAGGTTAATGTCCTTAGTTGTCTTATACATCAGAATATCCCTGTACCACATCTGCATAAAATCCAGGCAGTCATGAAGATCCAGATTATCATCCTTTAATTTACGGATATAATTTAACAGCTCAGAGATATCCATATCCTTCAGATGCTTTAAGAGATGAAGAATTTCCTCATACATAATCTTAAAATCCTCCGAATCTGCCAGATGAATCGCCTTTCCCAGATTTCCCCTGGCAAATGCAGCATAGATCTCAGCCTGTGCTTCTTCCACCTTCAGCGACTGGATCAGATATTCTTTTACCACCGAATCACGCAGGGGCTTTAACTTCAACTGCACACATCTGGAAAGAATAGTGGGAAGAAAGGCGTCCTGATTCGTGGTAAGAAGCAGAATTACCGCATAAGAGGGCGGCTCTTCAATAGTCTTAAGAAGGGCATTCTGAGCCTGAACCGTCATTTTTTCCGCTTCATCTACGATGTAGATCTTATAATAGCTGCTGTAGGGCCGGATCATAATGGTATTATTAATCTGCTCCCGGATCTCATCTACGCCAATACTAGCTGGCTTTTCATGAGTCACATAAATCAGATCCGGGTGATTACCCGAAAGCACCTGTCTGCAGGCATGACACTGCATACAGGGCTCCGGCTTTCCCTTTTCACACAAAAGGCTCAGTGCAAAGGCATTTGCAAGGGATTTTCGCCCCATTCCCGCTTCGCCGCTGAGTATATACGCATGAGAGACCTTGCCTGTTTCCACTGCATTTTTAAAATGCTCCTTGATCTGCTCATGTCCCAGAATATCCTTAAAAACCAGCATCTGCCATACCCCCTTTGGTTGCTTTTTATGCTTTAACCAGTATAACATAAGTTAATTTTGATGTATAGCCTTTTCATATGGCAAAAGCCGGTACAGGCCGCGCTTATTGGCGGCCTGTACCGGCTTTCCGACTGTTTTTATTAACCTTAAACTATGCCAGATACTTCTTCAGAACGTTTCTGACAGCTCCCGGGCCTGCAATTTCTTCTAAGAACATCTCTTCGATCCGCTCTCCGATACCTGCTTCATAAAGATCAATTCCGAAAATATTTGCATTTGATAAAATGCTCTTTAACTGGCCGGTATAGGTCTCCGGCTTTCCTACCACAATTCCCTCCAGCTGCTTTGTCAGCTCAGGAACCATAGGATCTGCAGACAGCTCAAATGCCTTGCCTTCATCATCGACTGCCAGAAGGTAACGGCACCAGCCTGCGATTGCCAGCGGAATTGCAGTCAGTTTCTTCGCATCGCCATACTGTGCTACATAAGACTTGATGGTCTCACCATAACGGATACCAACCTTCTGGGATGTATCAGTTGCGATACGCTGAGGTGTGTCAGGCATAAATGGATTAGGGATTCTTACCTGAATTACTTCATTTACAAAATCTACAGGAGAAAGGATGCCTGGATCCGTAACAACCGGCATACCCTCTACAGGACCAATCTGATGTACAAGCTTATTCAGCTGCTCATCCTTCATCTCATCTGCAATCAGATCATATCCCAGTACACAGCCGTAAACGGCAAGAGCAGTATGGAGCGGATTCAGACAGGTTGTTACCTTCATGCGCTCTACCTTATTTACTGTATCGCGGTCTGTCATATATACGCCGGCCTTTTCAAGTGCAGGTCTTCCGTTGGGGAATTTGTCCTCGATTACCAGATACTGAGGTCCCTCTGCATTAACAAAAGGTGCAATATAGGTCTTCTTGGAAGTAATAACCGGAGCCATATCCTCAATTCCGGCCTTTTCCAGCTCCTGGCATACAGAATCAGCAGGTCTTGGGGTAATCTTATCAATCATAGACCATGGGAAGGAAACCTGTGCCTCATCTGTGATATAAGCCACAAACTCTTCTTCTACAAAGCCCTTCTTGCTCCACTCTTCTGCCATAGTTACGATGGAGCTCTGAAGCTTCTCGCCATTATGAGAGCAGTTATCCATGGAAACTACTGCCAGAGGATACTTTCCTGCCTTATAGCGCTCATAAAGCAGAGCACATACAACTGCCATAGCAGAACCGGCTTTGTCTGGTCCATTGTCAATATCTGCCTGAATAAACGGGAAATAAGAGCCATCTGCTCCCTTTAAAGCATATCCCTTCTCTGTAATGGTAAATGAAATCATCTGCAGGCCAGGATTTACAAAAATTTCCTTCAGACGGTTCCACTGGGATGCGTCATTAGACTGTGCCTTGATTGCCTCTGTCAGAGAGCCCAGCACTCTCTTATCAGTTGAACCGTCAGCCTTTAAGGTAACGGCCAGAACCAGATTGTCATAGGGTGCATAAATCTTGTCAACAACATCAAAATCGAAAGTTTCAACACAGGTAATTCCCTTTGAAGCTTCGCCATTTGCAATTAAAGTATCTGCAATGCCGCCGATAAAGATACGGAAGATATTTCCGGCTCCAAAATGAACCCAGACCGGAGACTTCTTTGTTTCTTCTGCAACTGCTGCAATGTCATATGCAGGAAGAGCGACTCCGCTTTCTCCCACTGTTCTTTTTCTTTTAAGCCGTTTAATGTTAATTTCATTCTTAACCCCTCTTTGCGTTCTTGTCAATTGCTTCCCAAAGACCCTGAAGATAGCAGGCTCCCAGCGCTCTGTCATACAGACCATATCCCGGCATAGCAACTTCGCCCCAGATCATTCTTCCGTGGTCAGGACGGATGCAGCCGTCAAATCCGGTGTCGTATAAGGTCTTCATGATCTCATACATATCCTTAGAGCCGTCAGAGGACAGGTGAGCAGCCTCCTCGAAATCTCTGTCGCTGTTATACTTTACATTTTACATGGGCAAATGGGATTCTGCCCTTTGCCATACGGATAATCTCACAGATATCATTTTCAGGATTGGAACCCAGGGAACCTGTACACAGAGTTAAGCCGTTGTATGGCTTGTCTACTGCCTTTAACAGACGCTCAATGGTTTCCTTATTTCTCACGATTCTTGGAAGTCCGAAAATAGGCCATGCGGGATCATCCTGATGAATACCCATATGGATATCGTATTTCTCACACAGGGCCGATTGCCTCCAGGAAGTATACCAGATTGTTGAACAGTTTCTCTGAATCTACATCTTTATATGCATCAAATAATGCTTTCAGCTTTTCAAGACGCTCTGGCTCCCAGCCTGGCATCACAAAGCCATTGGACATCTTTTCAATAGACTCTCTCATATGCTCAGGATCGATCTGATCAATTACGTCCTGATTATATGCGAGAACTGTAGAGCCATCCGGTCTCTTTCTTGCAAGATCAGAACGGGTCCAGTCAAATACAGGCATAAAGTTGTAGCATACCATGTGAATGCCTGCTTTTCCCAGGTTCTCAAGGGTTGTAATATAGTTCTTAATATGCTCGTCACGCTTTTCAGTTCCGATCTTAATATCATCGGAAACGTTCACGGACTCGATACCCATAATAGACAGGCCTGCATCCTCAACAGTCTTCTTTAACTCTGCGATCTCTGCCTCTTCCCATACCTCTCCAGGCATCTTTCCCATAAGAGTTGTGATAACTCCCTTTACTCCCGGAATCTGGCGGATCTGCTCCAGAGTTACACTGTCATAGCCTGGTCCATACCAACGTAATGTCATGTTCATAATGTTCTACCTCCATATGTTAAATTTTGTTGCTTCATCATTTTGGGCCTGATAACGCTCTTACTTGTATGGTAGTATAAAATTTCAATTTGTTCAATATGTAATTTTTTATAAAAATTAACCTTTTAGTTTATTAATTCTGTACATATTATTTTTTATGCCTCTCTTATATTGACTTTTGTCCCATAGGGTTTTAGTATAGGTAGTATGTAAGTTGTTTAATAAAACCTGCTATATTTCAAAAGGAGAGTGTGTGTTAATGAAAGCTGTACAAATCGTAAAGCCTGAAGACCTGAGAGTAATCGACATTGAAAAGCCTGTTATTGACGAAAAAAACAATGTTCTTGTAAAAATGACCGCTGCCGGCATCTGCGGTTCTGACATGGGTATCTACCATGGTACAAATGCTGCAGCAACCTATCCACGTATCATCGGACACGAGATGGTAGGCCGTGTTGACCAGGTTGGATCAAATGTCAAAAATCTGAAAGTAGGAGACCGTGTAATCATCAATCAGGTAACCAGCTGCGGCCACTGCTATCCCTGCCGCAAAGGACGCTGAAATGTATGCGATAATCTTGCTATCCGTGGCGTGCATATTGACGGAGGCTACCGCGAATTTATAGCTGTTCCTGAAAGCGACTGCTATGTTTTACCCGATTCCCTTTCTGATACGGACGCCATTATGATCGAGCCTACTACCATCGGGATCCAGTCCTGTACACGGGCTCAGCTGGAAAAAGATGATATGCTTCTGATCTATGGATCCGGAGCACTGGGCAGCACGATCTTAAAGGTAGCCCGTCTTCTCTGCGACCATATCATCGTAGCTGATATCATGGATGACAAGCTGGAACTTGCCAGACAGAACGGTGCTAAATACACCATCAATCCGCTGAAAGAGGATCTTACAGAAAAAATAAAAGAATATACAGAAGGCCATGGAAGCACCGTTTCCATCGACTCTGCCTGCACCAAGGATTCCCTCATTACTCTTTTAAAGGCAACTGGAAATGCCGGAAGAGTAATTACCATGGGCTTTTCAGTAGCTCCTACCGAGGTAAATCAGTTCCTTATCACCTCCAAGGAACTGGATGTCCGCGGTTCCAGACTTCAGAATCATATGTTCGGCAAAGCAATTGAACTGATCAACGAAGGAAAGCTTGATCTGAACGGTACTGTGTCACATACCTTCCCTCTGATCCGCGCTCAGGAAGCCTTTGACTTTAATGACAGCCATGATCCTTCCATCCGCAAGATTGCCCTTACCTTTGATTTCTAATTATCACATTTAAAGAAGGGATACATCATGAAAATTTTAGAACGGCAGCCTTCTGAAAAGGCTCGTTCCTACGCTATACGCGTACTTCTCTACAACATCACTGCCCTGGAACTGCCTCCGGGAAGTTCCGTCAGCGAAAACGAAGTATCTTCTGTCATGAACATATCCCGAACCCCTGTGCGGGAAGCTCTTATCGAGCTTTCCCGCATGGATCTTGTAGATATTCTTCCCAAACGGGGCAGTTTTATTTCCAAAATCGATTATGGATTGATTGAAGAATCTCGTTTTATGCGTCTCGTACTTGAGACAGCAATTGTGAAGCTTGCATGCGAACAGGGAATCTCATCCTATTATATGGAGCTGTTAGAGAAAAATCTCCGACAGGAATCTTCTCTGTCCAATACACAGGATTTCTCAGTCCAGCTGGAGCTTGACAATCATTTTCATCAGCTTCTTTTTGAATCTGTAGGAAAATCCAGAACCTTTGACATTATCTATTCCCAGATGATCCATTTTGACCGTCTCCGTATTCTGTCTTTAAAATCCTGGCAGGATGCGCGGGTAGTAAAGACCATCAGAATATTCTGTATGCCATCCGTCAAAAGATTCTGAATTGGCGGAAATGCTTATCACCCGCCACTTGACACGGTTTCAAGTAGAAAAAGCAGAGCTGACCAAACGTTATCCTGATTACTTTTACGCTGTAATAAAACGGGCGTGTGAAAACTTACGTTTTCTCACACGCCCGTTTCTGTTTTATACGGTTTTATCTACTTTTACAACTACCTTCATGTAGTTACCCGGATTCTTTTCAATATCCCGAATCGTCTCCGGTGCCTCATCCAGAGAAATAGTCTTGGTTAAAATCTTAGCCACATCTACCTTCTTTGTGTAAATCAGCTCGATCGCCTCTTCAAATTCTCCTGCACTTGTACGTGCTCCGCGAATATCAATTTCCTTACGCGTTATGATATCGGTAGGAATTGAGGTCTCTCTTGGAGGCCAGCCGGTAAGAGTAATTCTTCCTGCGTTGCTGACAAGATCAAGGCTGGAGCGAATTGCTGCATTGGATCCGCTGCACTCCATAACCTGCTGAGCCATCATTCCGCCTGTAATTTCACTGACTCTTGCAGCCGCATCTTCTTCTCCGGAATTGATTACATACTCAATACCCAGCTCCTTTGCAAAATCCAGACGCTCCTGAACAAGATCCAGAAGAATTGCATGTGCACCGTAAGCCTGTGCGATCATACCTGCCAGCAGACCAATAGGTCCTGCTCGATGATCGCGCAGTACTCCCCTGCCTTTAATCCGCCTCTGTGGATTCCGTGAAGAGAAATAGTAAGAGGTTCTGCCATTGCAGCATCTGTCCAATCCATATCTTCCGGCATCTTTACCAGCATATCTGCCGGATGGCAAAAATACTCTGCCATGCCGCCGTCAATATGTACACCCAAAACCTTAAGGCTTGTACAGCAGTTTGTACGTCCGATAGAGCATGGATAGCACTCTCCGCAGTAAATGTATGGATCAACAATAACTTTATCGCCTGGTTTTAATCCCTTAGGATTATCTGCCGGAATTTCCTCTACGATACCAGCCAGCTCATGTCCAATGATCCTTGGGTAGGATACCAGTGTATTGGTTCCGCGGAAAGCACCTATATCACTTCCGCAAATACCAGCTGTAACAATACGGATCAGCGCCTCGCCCGGTCCCGGAACAGGCTTTTCCAGCTCTACACAATCTACATTTCTGGGCTCTTCCAGTTTAATTCCCTTCATTTTTCTCCTCCATTATTAAAGTGCGACTTTTACGACAACCTTTTTAACAAAGCATGGCCCGCCAGCCTGGCATCTTGGTTTATGAGCATCTTCAGGAGCAACGATGATCATATCTCCCTCTTCCAAAAGAACGGTTCCGCTTAACTCCGGCTCCTCATAGAAGATCAGATCATTTTCCTCAATGCGTTCCTTTACTTTAAGGCCATCTCTCTTGCAGATACCGAACTGCTCTTTTCCCTTTGCAACATACTGAATATCAAAGTATTTTTCATGGGTTTCAAAAAAACCTGTATCTGCCGGAATTGTAGTATATTCCTGAATGTTGGCTACTACTGTATCACCCATAATAGGATAGCTTCCTGCAGGCAGTGCATTGATATCTGTTTCTGCCAGCCACTTATAGGCACAGGTAAATTTCTCTTCCAGGTAATTATACTTCTCTGCAATACTTATATTTGAAAAAAACATAGTGATTCCTCCTGTTTTTATTTGCTTGCTATATCAGTCGTAGACATATCTCCTGACGCCAGGGAACAAAGCTGCTTCCAGATTGCCTCGTCTACATGAATCCCCTTCTTCATGCTTTCTTCCCGTACCGCCAAAGTCCTCTCTCCCGGATAGCTTACGCTTCCGCCTTCGCGCTCAGGATGAGCTTTTTTAACCGCATCAATCCTCCGGTTCAGCATATCCTGGATTTCATCTTTGGAGCCAAACAGATAGGGATCATATGCAATAAAGATCTGGCAGCAGTTCGTACAGCTGCCTTTTGCCTGTATATCCATATCCGTTCCGCTCATTCCATTGGCCATAAGCGCTACAGCCATATCCAAAGCAAGAGCCATACCGCTTCCTTTCCAGTATCCCATAGGAAGCCCCGCATGGTTTCCTCTATGGCGCGGATCGCAGGTCAGATTTCCATCCTTATCAAATCCTCCCGGATAGGGAAGCTGCTTTCCCGCCAGACGATAAACTCCCAACTTTCCATAAGCGTACAGACTCATAGCCATATCAAGGATAAGCGGGCCATCCTCCCTTGGAATCGCCATACAGAACGGGTTGTTTCCCACACTGCGCTTATCGCTTCCCCACAATGGCATACAGCTTTCCGCATTAATCCAGCTCATACCCATAAAGCCTGCTTCAGCCATTTTCCATACATAGGTTGCGCCTCTCATCCAATGAGTAGTGTTTTAAGGGGAACACAGCCAATCCCATGTTTTTTCGCCAGCTCTACAGCTCTGTCAGCACAAAAGAGCGCATTGGTAATGCCAATCCCCAGTTGTCCGTCATAATTTTCCACTGCGCCCTTTGCACCTGCAAGCTGAGGCTCGCCTTTAATGTTAACCCATCCCTTTTGAACATATTCCACAAATCTGGGAATTCGATTCAGTCCATGGCTTTCTACCCCATCAGCACTGGACTGAATATGAACAGCTGTACATATCTCAGCCTTTTCTTCTGTAAGTCCCAGATTCAGGAAAATCTGCTTTACATCCTGCTTTAATTTGTCATAAGGAACACGAACCCCCATATTTCCTCCCGGATTTACTTACTTGCAATGTCCTTTGTTTCCATATTGCCTGCAGCCAGAGCACAGATCTGCTCCCAGATTGCCTCGTCCACAGAAACTCCGTCCTTCATGCTCTTTTCGCGAGTGGAAATCGTTCTCTGTCCAGGACAGCTTACATGTCCGCCTTCATGCTCCGGATGAGCTGCGTTTGCAGCATCAACACGCTTGTTCAGCATAGCCTGAATTTCTTCTTTGGAACCAAACAGATAAGGATCATATGCAATAAAGATCTGGCAGCAGCCTGTGCAGCTTCCACGATTCTCATTGTCCATATCTGTTCCGCATTTGCCGTTTGCCATAAGAGCAGCAGCCATATCAGTGCAAGAGCCATGCCGCTTCCCTTCCAGTATCCGGTAGGAAGAATTCTCTTACTGTCCTCAATTGCTCCCGGATCGCTGGTCAGATTTCCGTCCTTATCAAAGCCGCCCGGATAAGGAAGCTGCTTTCCTGCCAGACGGTATACGCCCAGCTTTCCATATGCATACTGGCTCATTGCCATATCAAGCACAATAGGGCCATCCTCTCTTGGAATTGCCATACAGAATGGATTGTTTCCAACGCTTGGCTCGTCGCTTCCCCACAATGGCATACAGCTTTCTGTGTTGATCCAGCTCATACCCATAAAGCCTGCCTCAGCCATCTTCCATGCATAGGTGCCGCCTCTCATCCAGTGAGTCGTATTTTTTAAAGCAACACAGCCAATTCCATGCTCTTTCGCCAGCTCTGCAGCCCGCTCTGCACAGAAAAGAGCATTTGTAATACCGATGCCCAGCTGACCATCATAATTCTCCACAGCACCTTTGGCTCCTACAAGCTGAGGCTTTCCTTCCAGATTGATCCATCCCTTCTGAACATATTCCACAAATCTGGGAATACGGTTCAGTCCATGGCTCTCAACGCCGTCTGCACTGGACTGGGTATGAATTGTAGCACAGGTCTCGGCCTGCTCTTCTGTAAGGCCCAGATTTAAGAATGCCTGTTTTACGTTTTTCTTTACTTCCTCATAAGCAACGCGAATACTCATATCGTTTCTCCTTTATTTTTTATACAGGCTCCCCTTCTTCACAGCAGGGAATTTTGCCTGCGTATTCCATTATCTCTTCATATAAACCGCTGGCTTCCTCCGGCGAATAGCCATATACCAGAAACACATCCATCACATAAGGGGAGTATGGAATTCCCGTGATGGCCTGGGCAAAGGCCATTGCGGCAATTTCACTTAAGACAATCACCGTGGAGTCATTATGCAGAGGTCCCAATGACCAGAGCCGGATCTTTTCCTGTTTTGTAAAAATCTCATCTTTATATTTTTCTTCTACAAAATGAAACAGCTCATGAGCCAGCAAAAGGCCTTTGATATCCAGCTGTTCAGTTAAAACCTCTTTCACTTCAGGACGCTCTGTAAATTTGTGTGCCTTCTTCACAGCATCCATGTAAATCTTTATATTGCCCGGTTCCCGGAATTCTGCAAACAGAACTCTATCTGCATTTTCCGGGAATGTAGGATATTCAACCTTCAGCCCCATGGCTTCCGATAATTCCTCAGGACTTCGGACACCGTAAAGGCAGCAAATCTTCTCAGCATATTCTCTGCCGCAGCAAACAGCCTGCTTCATCCAGCTTTTTCGCTGCCCGTCATCAAACTTTCCATTCAGCGGCTCTCTGGAAAAAGCATACGCATACATATCCTCTATCGGAATGGATGTCAGATCCTGAAGCATACGGACCAGAGGACGTACCTTAAAATGAGGACGTTCGTATCTTACCGGTCTCTGCTTTCCAAAAAGTCCGTCTGTAATGGGCTTTAAAGCTTCCTGAACCTTATTTCTGTCCATAACTGCTTATATCTCCGTAACTGAACCTACGATAATAATCTCCTCATCAGGCTCTCTGTCTCCAGATCCAGATCCATCAGCAGGAAGATCTGCTCCAGATCAATTGCGCTGTAATCGCCTACTCTTGGACCTACGCATACAAAGAAATCAGGACGAAGAATGGAGTCTGTCTTAAATACGGCAGCCTCTTTCCAGATTGTTTCCACTACTTCTTTGTAATCGCGGACCGGACATTTTACAACCATACCGTTGGAGCACTGAACCTTGATAAAGCCCTTCTTATCAACAATACGCAGAGGATTCTTTCCCTCTCTCCCTGGTATACATAGAACTTGTCCGTCTTCTCTGCCAGGTGAATCTGGCTTACCTTTGATCCAAAATCCTGTGTAGCCAGTTCCAGAGCCTCTGCCTCATCACACTCTTTCAGAAGATCCGTTGTCTTTACTTCTGTAGATCCTGTTGCGATTGCTGTTACCTTACCGGTCTGACTGTCGATTTCAATATGAACCTCTACCGTATCAGGTGATGCGCCGGAGCTTACCGCTGCATCAGCCGCCTCTTTCTTAATCTCGCGGATATCATCCTGAGTCGGATTGGGGATCACTCGCTCTACTACGTCACGGACCATGGAAAGCGCAACGCCGATAGAGGAAATAACCTCAGCATTCTCCGGAATGCTGTACTGCAGTCCCATCTTTCCTGCACAGTAAGGTACAAGAGACGCTGCTCCGCCTCCGCAGCCTACCAGCTTCATGCTGTCATGATCCAGCTGATACTTCTCAGCCAGAGCGTTGATGCAGGCATTTACCTTCTCATAATCCTTATCCAGAATCTGTGTTGCAAGCTGCTCTACAGTGATTCCAAGCTTATCTGCTACAGGCTGCATTGCTTTGCGGGCTGCATTGGCATTTCCATAAGCAAAATACTTCTTATCGATCAATCCCAGAACATTGGCTGCACAGGTATTGGTAAAGCAGATACGCTTTCCGTTCTTTAAACGGATTGTAACGTAATCAGCAGGATCGCTTGGTTTCGGTCTTACCATCTCGATCTGCGGATCAACAATCTCCTCTTCAGGAGTAAAACATGCGTATTCGCAGCCTGCGATATGAGCAGAACGAGGACCTACGTCTACTACTTCCTTGTCATTGATACGAACCATAGAACCGCCGGCACATCCAGAATGCGGACATCCAAAGAACTGATATATGTATCATGGCCTCCGATCTGGGCATAGTCTACACCGGGACGGCCATTCTTGATTACACCGATATTGGTTGTTGTTCCACCTACCTCAAAGTAAATGGCATTGGATGCTCTTAAGTACATCAGAGATCCCATAACAGATGCGGCGGGGCCGGATAATGCAGTTAAAATCGGACGCTTACGCATCTCGTTAATCTCCATAACACCGCCGTCGCCTCTCATGATCATCAGTGGAACCTGAACGCCTGCTTCTCTTACAGAAGACTCTGTTGCGTTTGCAGTTGCCATCATCTTAGGAAGGATGGACGCGTTAATTGCAGCTGTACGGGTACGTCTTGTAAGTCCATACAGTTTTGTAATATCAGAAGCCATACTAACCGGCACATTTTTCTTTTCTGCACAGTCATGGATCATCATTTCCTCATCCATGCTGTCTACGCCAAAGGCCATAGAAGCAACAATTACCTGTGCGCCCTGGCTGATCAAGTCATCAATATTTTTATTGATCACTTCCTCCGTCAGCATCTTTTTCTTAATGAAGGTATTAAATACCTTGATCATTCTGCCAACTTTTTCATCCAATACAATATCCTTCAAAGCCAGCTGGCGCTTTGCAAGAAATCCTTCCAGACCGCCTCCCGCTACGCCAACTACACCTACATTTGCCACGTCGCCCTCAATAAAGGCATTGGTAGCCTGAGTAGTAGAATGGGCTACGAACACCACATCCTCCGGTGCAATGTCATTTTCCCGCATACAATTCTGAAAACTCTGAACAACACCGGCAGCAACGCCGTTCTTGTCATCGTGGGTTGTCTTTACTTCATTTTTTCCAATAATTTCGTGAGTTTCATTGTCCATTGCTACGCATTTTGTGTAGGTTCCACCTACGTCAATACCCATGCGGACAGCTCTGTGCTTACGTTCTGCCATACTTCCCATATCCTTTCAATTTGATTATTCCATTAAATTTTCAGAAACATACTAAAGGGGCTGCGGGCGCATCCAGAGCGCCCGCAGAATAAAGATATACATTGTTTGAGAGATTTTATTGCAAGATTAGATGAACCATTCAGCGCCAAGTCCGGCAAGCATGATAAATGCTGCCGCATACTGAAGGACACCTGTCAAATATGCATTTGGAATTGATAATTTCAAGAAGTCCTTAGAATCAACCTTGGTGTAAGCCAATCCCCATGCAACCCAGGACTGTGTAATACAGCATCCGATGTTAACCGTGATTGTAGGAATTGCAAATACTGCATATAAGAATGGAACTGAGAAGGAAGCCACATTGGAAAGAACGCCTAATGTAGCGGCACCGCAGCCTACCAGAGTCATAGGGCCACGGAACAGTCCCATAAACAGCAGGGCTGCAAATGCAATACATACAACAAGCTCGCTTCTGGGCATGATTCCGCCAAGAACGACCTTAAAATAAGGAGATGCATAGGATGCTACTGTGTTGAACATCGGCAGTGTAAGAAGGAAGCCTACCAATGGAGCGGTGTCTACAACGCCGTCATAATACAGCTTATTTACCAGCTGGCAATTCTCCTTAAATGTACCCTTCATCTTTCCGCACAGGAACAGAGCTGCAAAACCGGCAATTACGAAGCCGCCGATAACGGAAAAATCAAGCCAGATCTTTAAGATAACAGGAACAATCGGAAGGATCAGAGTATAGAACGGAGCGTTCTTCTGATCTGCAGTGCCTCTTGTCTGGGCAGCCCATGCGTGGCTGGTCTTTGAGGATTTAAGGTAAACTGCGGAAAGAACAGTTGTAGCAACAAGCATGATCAGCAGAGCTGCAAGCCCCCAGTGGCTTACATACCATCCCAGAGTAAAGTCAGGCATCTGATCCGGCTGGATAAAAAAAGCGCGGTACTGTGCAAAGTTAACAGGATTTAAATAAATACCTGCTGCAACAGAACCCATAAAGCTGAACATGGCAATTGCTTTCGGAACTCCTAAAGACATAAGAATAGGAAGAACGATAACGCCGATTGCGATAACAGGGCCAGCTCCTGTCATAGCCGTAAAGATAACAGCTGTAACAATATTCATCAGAGTGATAGTAACCAGAGGCTTGTCTCCGCCTAATTCAACAGTCTTACGAATCAGGGTAGACGCAATTCCGGTCTCCATCAGAACACGACCAAACCATGCACCCCAGCATACGTTTACCAGTGTAGTTCCCCAGCCTTCCGGAGCGCTCTGGTAAATCTTGTTCAGGATACCAACCAGTCCCTTTGCACCTTCAAACTGAAGAACCGGATTGGACTCCAGGAATGCCTGGCTTGCAAATAATGTGCCTCCCAGAGGAAGGATTGTCCAGATAAGTGTGATGATCAAGAATCCGATCATCAGGTTGTGGCCTTTAATACAGTAATATGCCAGGCCAAAAAACGTAAACAATAAAATTATACCGATGATATATTCCATGGTATTTCCTCCATTTCTTTTTTCCCTACGTCATACACATTGCATCTCTCTCAACAATGATATCCCCATTTCATCTCCCTTCATGATAAATTAGTATATTTTCTAACCGGCGTCAAAACGTCCTGACAGTTTTTTGCTGTCAGCCATTTTTGTCAGCCGGAAAAGAACTGTGGATAAAATCCCTGAATGGAATTCGTATTAAGAAGAATTCTGTCAAAATGGCTGGAACAGATCAAAGCTGCCGCTTCCGTATCCTTCCTTTTCAGATGGTCCAGAAGCATCCTTCCTTCTATCTGCATATGCTCCCAGCCAGAGGGACCATAATACCGCTCCGCCTGAAAACCATATGTAC
>SCPP01000271.1_pt1 | contig 26127 bp, 39 predicted proteins | sample 6106811 | NCBI WGS metagenome assembly SCPP01 (sample SAMN10720449, study PRJNA508395) | human gut metagenome | isolation source: Participant 2 stool, 15 month | host: Homo sapiens | collected 2018
GATCCACATCCACACCACTTGGCCCAACATGAGTGGAAAATACAATCTGGGTACTGGTCTTTCCAAACTTCTAAAGCTGTCCGATAAAGCCGTCCAGTTCCATCGTACTCTTTAACGGCTGCCTTCTTCCCCGTCCTCCCAAAAGGCTCTATGGCTCCGTTAAACACCTCCACTGCAGGCCCTGTCATAAACAGATGGCCGCTTTCCCGGTCCAGACGGATCCTTAAATCGCCGCCCTTAAGGCTTACAAGCACCTCATCCTCTGTTAATCCCAGCAAAATAGCTGCCATGGCGCTGGCCGTAGCTCCTGTGCCGCAGGCCCAGGTTTCTCCGCTGCCCCTCTCCCATACCCGCATCTGGATATGTGTACGGTCAATCACGTGGATAAACTCTGAATTTACACGATCCGGCATAAAACGCTCATGGAACTCAAAAGACGGTCCCATCTTCTCCAGATCCAGGCTGTCTATTTCATCCATAAAATACACTGCATGGGGATTTCCTACATCAATTCCCGTAAACTCCCATTGTTTTCCATCTACCAAAATCGTTTCCGGAAGCTGGGAAGTGAGAACTGCCTCTCCCATGTCAACGGTGAGCATCACTGCCCTGCCGTTTTCGACCTCCAGTTTTAACTCCTTAATCCCAGCCGGAGTCTCTACGGTCAGGCTTCTCCGATCCGGGGAAATAATCCCATGGTCATAGGCATACTTTCCCACACAGCGGATGCCGTTTCCGCACATTTTCCCCTGTGAACCGTCTGTATTGTACATTTCCATACGGCAGTCTGCCACATCAGAAGGGCAGATCAGGATCAGGCCGTCTGAACCGATGCCAAACCTCCGGTCGCTGATAAATCGGGCTGCTGCACTTGGATTTTTACGTTCTCCTTAAAACAGTCTACATATACATAGTCATTTCCAATTCCCTGCATTTTTACAAAATTCATGGTTCTACCTCACATGTGTATTAAGCTGATGATCATCTGAGCAGTTTCGGTCAGGCTGGTGCCATTATCCATACTGCATTTTTGTATATATCGGTAGGCTTCCGGCTCGGTCATCGTATTTCGATCCATCAGGAGAGCTTTTGCCTTTAAAATCAGTTCCTTTTCCTCGGCGCTCTCCTGAGGACGGGTCCTCTTTCTGCGTTTTCGCCGTTTTCTGGCCTCAAGCATCATTTCTATGGTGCTTAAAAGCTCATGTACCTTTAAGGGCATGGAAAGGCAGATCATTCCCTCCGTATCCCGTTTGCTCCATTTTGCCGGGGAAGCAATGAGAAGCATATCAAAGGAGGATGGGAGCAGGCGGCGCAGCTCCTCGCAGACCATATCTTCAAAGCGGAAGCCGCAGACTACGATCCCGCCGTTTAAACTCTCTGCCGCTGCCAGAACCTGAGCCCCGGAGGTGCACGCAAAAACTGGTTCATAGCCATTCTTCCTGAGTATGGCCCGGATATTTCCGGCATCCTGTGGCTTTGAAAATGCCGCGATTATACTTGCCATCCTTCCCACCTCCTCCTGCCAGGCTGCACACTAATATTGATACAGATATTGGGCGATCTCCCAGTCCGTCACCTGAATGCCGAACTCTCCCCATTCCTTCTCTTTGGCCTCCAGATATTTAATATAAATCGGTTCTCCGAGAACATTTTTCACAAAAGACTGCCTGCATATGCCTCAATGGCAGCTCCAAGAGTGTTTGGGATCCGGTCAATCCCGCAGTTATAAAGTTCCTCCTGATCAGCAAACGATATCGGTTCTTTTGCACAGAGAGGCAGCTCCAGCTCCTTTTCAATCCCCTCCAGTCCCGCCTGAAGGCAGGCTGCAAGTGCCAGGTATGGATTCATGGCCCCATCCGGACAGCGCAGCTCAATCCCCCTCCCGGAGACGGAATGCGGATCAGGCAGCTTTGCTGTTTGAAGGCGACCAGGCAATATAAACCGGGGCATCATATCCAGGAACCAGCCGCTTATAGGAATTAACCGTCGGATTGGTAAGAAGCGTCATTTCTTTCATATGGTTTAAAATTCTGCCATAAAATGACGGGCCGTGAGACTTAGTCCCAAAGGATCTGCCGGGTCTGCAAACAGGTTCTTTCCCTGTGAGTCTTTCAGCGACAAAACAAGATGCATCCCTGAACCATTAACTCCCTCTTTGGGCTTTGGCATAAAGGTGGCGTGAAGCCCGTGGCTCTTTGCAATCGTTTTGGCTGTCATCTTGAAGGTGAGAAGCTGATCTGCAGCCCTCAAGGCATCCATGGACCCCAGATCGATCTCATGCTGCCCCGGAACAATCTCATGACTGGACTCCACCTGAAAATCCATTTCCTCCAGATTTGTCACAATATCCCTGCATACATTCTCTCCCAGATCCATAGGGAACGTATCAAAATATCCTGCCCGCTCATGAGTCTGGATCGTGGGCCGTCCCTCCTCGTCTGAATGAAAAAGGAAAAACTCACACTCCGGCTTTACCTCCATCACATATCCCATATCTGCCGCCCGCTTAACGGCCTTTTTAAGCACAAAGCGCGGATCTCCCTGGAAAGGCGTTCCGTCGGGATGGCACATCACAGATCAGCCTTGCTGCCCGCCCCTGTCTAGAACGCCAGGGAAATATCTCAAAGGTATCCGTGTCCGGATAAAGATACATATCCGATTCCTGAAGCCTCACATAGCCCTGAGTAGCAGAACCGTCAAACATGCATCGGTTGTCCAGGGCTTTTTCCACCTGTCCGGCTGTAATGGTCACAGACTTCATTATTCCAAACAGATCCGTAAACTGCAGGCAGATAAACTCCACATCCTCCTCCCGGACGATCCTGAGGATATCTCTCTGCTGTATTTGTTCATGGTTTAACCACCCTCTCCCAGGGATGGCAAAAACCCTTTCCAATCCCTGTAAAATGTATCAGGGCGGGGATCTGATGCGATACCCCGCCCTTTTGCCTGTATCTGTAAAAAACTATAAACGCAGTTTTTTTATTTGTCAAGCGCCCGAAGCTGCTCTGTAAAATGATTTCCCAGCTTTATGCTTCCCACATATCCCACATCTCCGGTCATCAGAACATTTCCATCCTCCCGGATTTCCAGTTCCAGAGTTCCTCCCGACATCTGGACGATCATTTTCGGATCCGTAAGGCCCAGACGGTAGGCAGCCGCAGCAGCCGCACAGCAGCCGCTTCCCGAAGCCAGCGTATAGCCTGCGCCCCTCTCATACACCTCAGTCTGAATATGGGTTCGGTCTAATACCTTCATAATCTGTGTGTTGATCTTTTTCGGGGACTGTCTGGCATTCTCCGAATACTTTCCGATCCGGCACACCAGCTCCTTTGAAATCTCATCCATAAGGATTACCAGATGGGGATTTCCTACCGATAAGCAGGTAACAGGATAGGGAATCCGTCCAAAGACCATGGTCTCATTGATAATCTCCCTCCTTGGCCCTGTTACCGGAACCTCATCGCTCCAGAAAGACGCCTTTCCCATAGAGGCCTTTAACCTTGTTCCTTCTTCATTCAGATAGTGGATGTCGATTTCTCCGCCTTCTGAATGGATGGTAAAATCCTTTTTCTGCACATAGCCTGCATCCTTTAAATATTTTGCAAAATACGCACGCCGTTTCCGCTGTTCTCCGTCCGGCTTCCATCGGAATTCCAGATTACCATGGAAATCCTGTCATTCTCCATCACAGGCCCCTCCAAAATGCCGTCCGCTCCCACGCCGAAATTTCGGTTACATAAAAGCTGAACCCGCGAAGGGGTCAGGGCCAGTTTATTTTTATTGGGATCATATACCAGATAGTCATTTCCAAGTCCGTGATATTTTTCAATGGTCAGTCTCATAGCTTGCTCTCTTTCCCCACAGATACTTTTCTGCGGTTTTGCCGTATTCATGTTATAATTCTATTTTATCAGGCATTATTTTATAATAATATTAATTTTATGCTGTTTTATATTGCAAATAATGCTATATTAAAGAAAGAATTCCATCCGTCAAAAGGAGGATACCAACCGTGACTTCTCAAACTCAGCCGTCATCCCAGACTTCCCGCCCCCAGGGATATTTAAAGGAAGAATTCCGCTTTTCCACCTTAAGGATCTGGGAAAAGGACCTTATGAATACCACCACCACGATTTTCTGAAAATACTGATCCTGATAAACGGAAACGTTTCATACTCCATCGAAGGCCGCTCCTATCGCCTCATGCCCTGGGATATGGTGTTGGTGGACCGGGGCCAGATCCACCGTCCTGAACCGGATCCTTCCTGTCCCTATGAACGCCTGATCCTATATCTCTCGCCTGCCTTTTAGAAGCTCATAAACACGCAGACTGCGATCTGGCCCTATGCTTCAGCACAGCCAGCTACCGCCACTCTCAGGTTCTGCGGTTTGCAAAGAAGAGCTCCGCCCTATGGCTGTCCTTTTAAAACAGCTTGAAAATGAAACAAACAGCCAAAAAGGAGACTTTGCATCTCCCCTTTTTTCCCGGCTTCTGTGCCTGGAATTTCTTATTTTACTCAACCGGTCCTGCCTCTCCTCCTCCGGCCCCTATGTCACCACCAGTTCTCTGGACTACCGGGTTTCCGGACTTATGGCCCATATTAACAATCATCTGGAAGAAGACTCTCCATCCTGCCCTGGCCTCTGTGTGCAGCTTAAGCCCCTACCATATGATGCGTGTTTTAAGGAGGAAACCGGCTTTACGATTGGGAGCTATATCACAGAAAAGAGACTGGCCCGAGCAAGAGAACTTCTGGCTCTGGGCGTAAATGCCACCACCGCCTGCTATCAGTGCGGATTTCAAAATTATTCTACCTTTCTGCGGGCTTACAAGCGGCGGTATGGGCAGCTTCCGAAGGATTTTCGGTAGGATAACGATTGTTTTTTAATATGCAGCTATGGCTCGCAGCCGAAAGGGTAAATGATGGAGTTCCCCGGAATGGAGGATGAGCTGCTCAGTCCCATGATATTACTGGTCAAGGCGCTGAAAATTGAAAAGCTGCTCCAAAGCCATTCCCCTCATAAGGGGATTACGGCTTAAAAGCAGCTTTTTTCCTTTTGCACAGAATCTTCATCCTGTCGCATATTATGTTTTATTCCTGAGATGGGGTATCCTCTGCCTGTTTTTCCTCTGCAGGCTCTGTAACATCCATTGCCTCTGATTCAGACGAATGTTCCGGTCTGGCTTCAGGCTCACTTTCCCTTACTGCCCCAGCCGCATCATCCTCAGCCTTCAGATGCTCCGTATCTGGCAGTCCATTCTCCTCCTCCGGCGTTTCCTCAGGCTCCGATTCCCTTTACCTTGCGGAATATCTTCATAAACTCTTTTCCGGTGATGGTTTCCTTTTCAATCAGGAAGTCTGCGATCTGATCCATGGCGTCACGGTTCTCATTGAGCAGGCTCTTTGCCGCTTCATAAGCGTCCTTTAAGACCTTCATCACTTCCTTGTCAATCTCAGCCGCTGTGGCGTCACCGCAGTTTAATATGGCACGGCCGGTCAGATACTGGTTCTCCTGGCTTTCTAGGGCCATGAGGCCGAATTTCTCAGACATACCATACTGGGTTACCATGGCTCTTGCCAGATTGGTGGCCTGCTGGATATCATTGGAAGCCCCGGTAGTAACAGTCTCAAATACAATCTCCTCTGCCGCGCGGCCGCCCATGAGCTCTACCAGACGGGCCTCCAGCTCTTTCTTCGTATTTAAGAACTTCTCTTCTTCCGGAACATTCATTACATATCCCAATGCACCCATAGTTCTTGGCACAATCGTGATCTTCTGTACCGGCTCCGAATGCTTCTGCAGGGCGCTTACCAGAGCGTGTCCTACCTCGTGATACGATACGATGCGACGTTCCTCTTTGCTCATGATACGGTCTTTCTTCTCTTTACCTACAAGTACAACTTCCACTGCCTCAAAGAGATCCTTCTGTGAAACAGCACTTCTGCCGTTTTTAACTGCATTGATAGCAGCTTCATTCATCATGTTTGCAAGATCAGCGCCCACAGCGCCAGAAGTAGCCAGAGCAATCTCCTTGAAATCAACGGTTTCATCCAAAAGCACTTCCTTGGAATGTACCTTTAAAATATTGATTCTTCCGTTCAGATCCGGCTTATCTACTACTACCCGGCGGTCAAAACGTCCGGGACGAAGGAGCGCGGGATCCAGGATCTCAGGCCGGTTGGTAGCTCCTAAAACAAGAAGTCCCTTTGTAGAATCAAAGCCGTCCATCTCAGAAGAAGCTGGTTTAAGGTCTGCTCCCTCTCATCATTTCCGCCCATGCGGCTGTCGCGGCTGCGGCCGATAGCGTCAATCTCGTCGATAAAGATGATACACGGCGCATTTTCTGTCGCATTTTTAAACAGGTCACGGACACGGGACGCACCCACGCCCACAAACATTTCCACAAAATCGGAACCGGACAGGGAGTAAAAGGGCACATGTGCTTCTCCTGCCACCGCCTTTGCCAGAAGGGTTTTACCCGTTCCTGGAGGCCCCACCAGCAGTGCTCCCTTTGGAAGCTTTGCACCGATCTTTGTGTACTTTCCGGGATTGTGAAGGAAATCTACAATTTCTGTCAGGGACTCCTTCGCCTCGTCCTCGCCTGCCACATCCTTAAAGGTAATGCCGGTTTCCTTCTGGACATACATCTTGGCATTGCTCTTTCCAACGCCCATGATGCCGCCTCCGCCCATGCGCTTCATGGTGAAGTTCATAAGGAACAAAAGGATCAGGAACGGTACTGCATAGTTAAGCAGAGCGATAAGAAGTGCGTTGGTACTGCCATTTTCCCGATTGGTTATAACATTGTTCTCCAGCACACGATTTAAAACTGGTAATCCCCTTCTATACGGACTACATAGTATTTCATCTGCTGGGAATATTCCGTTGCCTCTGCCTTTGGCATTACTTCAATAACAGCATCCTTTACCCGGATTGATTCCACTTTGCCGTCTTCCACCATCTGTACAAATTCATTGTATGACAGTTCCTTGCGCTGTCTGGATTCCACTGCGGAATTCATCCAGCTCACGATCATGATCGTCAGCAGAGCAGCCACCACCAGCATGGCAATGGTCTGCCAGTTACTGTTCATATTCTGGTTTTGCTTCTTGTTATTATCCATACTGTGCTATTTCTCCCTCTGAACAGGCTGCCTTCACACGCATAAAACGTGCCAAAACCCATTCTTTTCTATTATAGTGGCAGTCCATCCATAAATCAAGGAGCAGAAGTATAAAATTTCCCTTAAGATGGGTCATTTTCCTCATCCATATCCATTTCCCCGCTCTACCAGTTCGGTCAAACCCCAGATATCTCGTTCCCTGAAAATGAAGCTTTCCCTTATCTCCCTCTGCCAAAAGCCCATACTCTCTTCCGCCCAGCCTGAGTTCCATCCGGTCTCCGCTTTCCACCTGAAAGGTAACATAGTAGCTGGAAGAGCTTGTATGGTTTTGATTTCTCATGGTATGTGTACGTTTGGAAACAACCGTTGCAGATACGTCCAGCCTGGGAGACCGGTTATTCTTCCCCCACTCTCCGATTCCACGCACGATCATCACAAGGATCATCCCGAAAATAAGCACAAATACCATCAAAAACATGATCTCAAATCCGCCCATAAAAAAATATTCCATCATATGCCGTACCTCCCCATGTATTCCTACTCTTACTATATCATAAAATCCCCCTGTCTTTTTTACATTTTGCTTACGCTTCCATAAACATTTTTCCCCGTTTCTTCCCCATTTTTCCACCTTATCTTTCTGCCTTTCCGCATAAAAACCGCTCTTAAATCCACACTATCAAAAGAACATGGTGATGCGTGTCAGGAGGTGACAAGAAATGGAGCAAACAAGACATCCAGCCGGCAGACATTCAGAAACTCAGGTCCATAAAAACAATTATGACATTGATATTCAGGCCTGTTCTTCCATGGACTGTACGGGTCTGATCCGGCTCTTCCTGAGGATGAGGCCCAGAGGAGGCATGAAGAGCTTTATCCCTACATCACAAAGGCCAGGTAATTTCCATAGGGATGACAGCCAAAGCCCGGACGAACAGACAGCCTAAGGCTGCCCTTCATCCGGGCTTTCTCTTTACTATTCAGTTATAAAGCGGCTCTCTCATGCATAAACCGCCCCAGAAACTCTTTCGTCTGATGCTCCTTCGGAGCTCCGAAAATCTGTGCCGGTTCGCCTTCCTCCACGATCACGCCTCCCGCCATAAATACGACCTGGCTGGAAACATCTCTTGCAAAGGCCATCTCATGGGTCACGATGATCATAGTCAGTCCCTCAGAGGCCAGCTTTCTCATAACCTCCAAACCTCTCCTACCATCTGCGGATCCAGAGCTGAGGTGGGCTCATCAAACAGCAGAAGTTCCGGCTCCATAGCCAGCGCTCTGGCAATGGCGACTCTCTGCTTCTGTCCGCCGGACAGCTGCTTTGGCTTTGCATTGATATAGGGAGCCATTCCAACCTTTCCAGATAGGAAGAGCATTCTTTCTGGCGGTTTCCTTATCCTTTTCAGTACCTTTACCTGTCCTACCACGCAGTTTTCCAGAACTGTCATGTTGTTAAACAGGTTAAAGCTCTGAAATACCATTCCCACTCTTGATCTGTATTTGGCTGCATTTACCTTTGGGTCTGCAATGTTATTTCCATGGTACAGAATCGCTCCGTGGTTGGCGTTTCAAGAAGGTTCAGACACCGCAAGAGGGTGGATTTTCCGGAACCGGAGGCTCCGATAATACAGGTTACATCGCCTTTATTGACGGTAAAATCAATATCCTTTAAGACCAGATTCGTGCCGAAGGTCTTGCTTAAATGGCGGATTTCAAGTATCTTCTCGCTCATTATACCCCCTCCTTTTTATCTCTGTCGTCGGGATAACGGTACATACCGCTGGTATATGCCAGCGTATCCGTTGTTGCCAGATCAAAGTTGTCCGCGCCGTCCATCTTCTTTTCCCACAGGCGCAGCAGACGGGAGCATGCAAAGGTCATGATAAAAGTACATAACCATGGTAATGGTGTACGTTTCAAAGTTCATATACAGCGCGCCTGCTGCGGCCTTTGTCTTATAAAGCAGCTCTGCTACACCGATCACGGAAAACGCAGCTGTCCTTGATATTGATGATCAGGTTATTTCCAATCTGGGGCATCAGGTTTCTCAGCGCCTGAGGCAGGATCACATACAGCATAGTCTGCACATGGGTCATTCCGATGGACATGGCTCCCTCGGTCTGTCCCTTATCAATCGAAAGGATACCTCCGCGGACAGTCTCCGCCATATATGCTCCGGTGTTAATGGAAAGGATAAAATAAGCGGCATTTAAAATAGAGCTGTTGATATTTAACAGCGGCATCAGTCCATAGTAAATAAACATGGCCTGAGCCATCATGGGAGTACCTCTGAAAAACTCCACATATATATTTAAAATAAGCTTCACGATCCACAGGATTCCCCGTTTGATCGGATTATCTCCCTTTCTGAGGGTATGGTCTGGACAATGCCCACTGCAAAGCCAATGACACAGCCTGCAATGGTTCCCACCAGGGCAATCTGTAAGCTGACGCCTGCGCCCTGAAGCATGGATACGCCGTAACGGCTGAACACAGCCATCACACGGCCAAAAAAATCGGTTGGCATAATATTCTCCTTATTTGTAAAGCTGCCGGGATCTGCCGGCAGAGATCATCAGTTTACAAGAGGCTGTACGGAAATGGCCTCATCCATCATTTTGGAGAAATCCTCTTTTGTCATCTTTGAAAGCACGCTGTCAATGGCTTCCTTCAGTTCAGTATTTCCCTTCTTTAGGGAAATTCCGATGTTGATATCCTCATCTGTTACCTGGAAATCATTCTCTCCACCGCCAAACTCTATGAGCTTGAAGTCAGGGTATGCGATCAGAGCGCCCTTGCCGGTAGGCTGATCCGTCACTACCAGATCGCACTTGTCCGCGTTAAGAGACATCAGCATATCAGGGCATTGGCAGTGGCTGCCAGAATATTGGCATCCTGGATCTGGGGCAGGCAGGTGTTGTACCAGATGGTGCTCTGCTGGGAGGTACAGGTAGCGCCTGCCAGATCGGCTACGCTCTTGGCATTTTCATATTTGCTTCCTTTTTTTACCAGGGTAACAATACTTGCATAATAATAGGGAACGGTAAAATCAACGGCCTGAAGACGCTCGGAAGTAATGGACTGTCCTGCGATCACACAGTCTGCCTGTCCGGTCGTAACGGCTGGAATAAGAGAATCCCAATCCAGACGCACAATCTCAAGGTCATATCCCAGCTCCTCACAGATTTTCTTTGCCATCATAACATCGTAACCGTAAGCATACTCATTGCTTCCGGAAATCGGAACTGCGCCGTTGGAATCATCGGGCTGTGTCCAGTTGTAAGGAGCATAAGGCACCTCCATAGCCACTTTAAGTTTTCTTTTCACCAGAAGCTGCTGCTCCTTCTGCCTTTGCCGTATCTGCTCCGCCGCCGCAGCCGGTCAGCGCCCCTGCTGCAAGAATGCCTGCTGCTGCAAGTGCCATCATTCTCTTTACATTCTTCTTCATATTTTCTCTCCTCATTGTTTTCTTTCTTCTAAAGCATGATCAAATCTGATGCATATACCAAAAAATGGAAAACAGACAAAAAAGTCACACCCATCCCTTCAGGTATGACTTCTTTGTCACGAACCATTTTAATACTGCACACATACTTCTGCATGTTTCTGATGCGTAGTATATCATAACATTTCCGGTTTTCCAATACCTTATTTTCCATTTTCATCGGAAATATTTTCCGATGCCTTAAGCTTTTTTTCCAGAACAGTCTCCATCTTTTCTTTATATTCCTCATCCATGGGGATCTGATTGCCCTCCTCATCCACCTCTACGGCAAAAAGAAAGGTTCTGGCATCATTGATCTCATAGCTGCAGGTTACCAGAGTGAAAATACTTCTGGCCGGATATTCCACCTCTTCCTTATAGGAACAGGGTTCCACCATTGTCCTTACAAATTCATCAAATGTCTCCTGGGTTTTAAAGCCCGTCATGCGCACAATGGGCTTGGCTTCTCCATAGTAGCAGGACACAGCTTTTAAGCGGATCTCACGCTCCGGCGTGTAGATGCTGAAATACTGATGCTCCTTAAAATACTCCGGATCCTTGTAGCGGTTGATATCCTTAAACATGCTTCCATTCTTCATATTGTGGCCGTAGAGGATCTGATTGCGTCCCTGCAGATCCGCTTCGCTTTCAAAATCCAGATAAATGGAGCCTGCCGCACTTTCCTTCCCATAAAAATCGTGATCCAGATAAAAATCATTATCCGTTCCCTGCACGATGGGATAATCCACATTTGTATCAGGGATCCTGATCCATCCTATGGTGTCCGGATTTTCCGCAGTCAGCGCCTCAAAATCAATAGGAGAGACATACGCTTCCTCTAACGGCTCTGTTTCCTCCGTTTCAGTCTCTGTAGGAGCTTCTGTTGTCTGTCTGGCCGCTTCCTCTGCCAGTCGTTCATATTCTTCCTGGATCCGCTTATCCTCTAAATACTGATGTACGGTCAAAGCGCCGCTTATAAGAAATACAGCCAGCAGAATAAACATCAGCACCCGCCGCTTTCCGCCGCTTTTCCTTTCATTCTCGTTCATACTGAAATGTTCCTTTCCTGCTGTTTCCATTCACCAGTACGCTCCACGGCCTCCTGCATCAGCAAAGAAGCTCCATAAAGCTTCTGAAATTTACCTGTGAACGCTTTTCCCTCCAGCTGACAGTTCCCTGCCAGGTAGCATTGCGCCGGAACAGAATACGAACCACAAACGTTGCAGGGCCGTAATTTCCAACTGCCACATGAAGCTTCGGGGATAATGATGCCATCCGGCCGGCTTCCCTCCGGAAGCGGATCCAGCATGGCCGCGATCTCCTCCTTCAGATCAAATTCGTTGATAAAGGTTCTGCGGTCTGCTACTGCCGGGTGTGATACATCGCCTCCCATCTGACAGCCCTCATAATTTCGTACCGTTACCTCACACATCCGCTTTCCAAGACCGGTTCCTCCGGGACGGATCTGGCCGCCTAAGGAAACTGCCAGAATATCCATAAGCTCCATCAGGCTTAAAACGACTTCCGTTCCCCTGTTCCCAGATTGGTAATGCTCCCTGCCAGGTAGCATTGTATCTATATTTACATGCAGCGTAAAATCAGCTTTTTCCCTTTCGCTCCGGCAAAGCTGTGAAGCCTCCATTTCTCCGGTCTCGGCCTTCAGCTCCCGGCTTTTTCCTAAAAAATTTCTATAGTCAACGCTCTTTATTGGATAGTGGATCTCATCGAATAATTCCTCCAGGATCAGTATCATCTCCGAAAGGCCGATGAAAGGCATACCGCCTTCCCGGCTGTCATGATAGAGTCTCCCCTTCAGTATACGGTCTTCAAATCCGTCTGCTGCAATATGGATAAACCGGTATGCATTCGGCAATAAACCTTTTGGTCATTGGCATTTTCATCCTTTTCTGTCACTTTTTTCTAGTATATCAGTTTCCGGTTACAATCCGGTTACAAATCGGGCTATTTTCTCATTTTTCTTTTTCTTTCCGGCAGAAGATGTAGACATTTTCCCCTTATATGGTTATACTTAACATATATTAGTATGAAGGAGTTACAAAAGATGCCATCAGCATTTGACTTAAATCCTACAATTTATATACATACCTTGGGAGGCTTTTCAATCGAAGCCGGGGGGAAGGTAATCAACGACAGCAGCAATCAGTCAAAAAAGCCATGGGCTCTTTTAGAATATCTGGCAATCTTCCAGAAAAGGATATCAGCCCGGCAGAACTGATCCAGGTAATATGGCCGGATGATCCGGGTGTTAATCCTGCAGGAGCGCTTAAAACCCTGATGTTCCGCTCAAAGCTTTTAGAGCCTCTGGATATTCCGCCTCAGAAGCTTTTAGTCCAACAGCGCGGAACCTATGCCTGGACCAAAGAATATACTACTGTTTTAGATATTGATGAATTTGAAACGATCTGTACCCGTGTGTTAAATGAATCTCTGCCGGAGGAGGAAGCCCTTTCCCTCTGTTTTGCCGGCGTTGAACTTTACAGGGGAGATTTTCTTCCAAAAGCGGAGTACGAATCCTGGGTCATCCCGATCAGCACCTATTACCATACGCTGTATCAAAAGCTGATCCACTATACCATTCATCTTCTGACTGCAAAGAAAGCCTTTTCCCAGATCACCGCCCTGTGTCAGACCGCTATTGCCATTGAACCCTTTGATGAGGAATTCCGCTATCAGCTGGTTTATTCTCTGTATCGGGACGGCCACACCCATCAGGCGCTGGAAGAATACAACAACACTCTGGATCTCTTTTACAGTGAGTTTTCCATCTCCCCCTCTGATCATTTTAAGGATCTTTATAAGATCATCCGTGATGACGAACAGGGGTCAACCTGAATCTGGATCATATCCAGCACGCTCTCAGCGAAGAAAGCTCCGGCGGCGCCTTTTACTGCGAATACCCTGTCTTCCGTGATCTGTTTCAGCTGGAGCGGCGGGCCATTGACCGCACCGGCGATTCCATCTATCTGTGTATGCTTACCGTAACCGGTCTGAATGGAAAATCACTTAAAACCCTGATCTTAAACAAAGCAATGGAGCATCTGGAAGCATCCATCCGAGGTTCCCTAAGATGCAGTGATGTATTTACCCGTTACAGCATCAGCCAATATCTGATCCTTCTTCCTACGATTACTTCAGAAATGGCTGAGATGGTGCTGAAACGGATCATCACCAATTTCCGGAAAGTTTCCGACCGGAAGGACATGACCGTTGAATTCCGTTTACAGCCCTTAAAGCCCTTGAATCGGGATGAAGGGTTCTGATCCTGCCTTCCATACAATTTTTTATCACCCGCCCGGAGAGTGCTTCTGATCTCCGGGCGGGTCATTTTATAGTACAGAGTACCGGGATCCCCTTATACACCAGATCATACAGCGCCGGAGCCTTTTGGGGAGGAAGATTGATGCAGCCGTGGCTGCCTCCGGTCTGATAAAGCGTTCCGCCAAACTTGCTTCTCCAAGATGCGTCATGAAGGCCGATCCCGCCGTTAAAAGGCATCCAGTAATCTACATGGCTCTCATACTCATAGGTTCCGTCAGGCTTTTTCTTTCCTCTGAGTATCCGATCCTTTTCCTTATAGGTCAGGCTGTAGATTCCTGAAGGAGTAGTATAATCCTTTGACACATTTCCTGTGACACAGGGAGCATCCCATACGATCTGGGCCTCTTTGAACATATAAACGTGCTGGCCTCCCAGATCGACCTCAACATAGGTAGTTCCCCAATCCGTTCCCTCTCTGGACGCAGCCTTCTGGCTGTAAACAGGCTCTCTGTCGGCCTGAGCCTGTCCTTCGCTCCAGCAGCTTCCCGAAGAAACCAGCTCCATAAGGGCTGCCGTCTCTGCTGCCTGATCGATCTTCCAGCCATAGGGGCCTGTGATCTCTGCCTGACCTCCTGCTGCCTTTGTTACGGTTCTGGCTGTTCCAGCTGTGTCATATAGGGAAGCCAGATCCTTTACGAAAGCCGCTGCCTTTTCCTGATCAACAGTAATCTTTCCCTCTGATACCCCCGTGATCCAGCTGGCCATGGTTTCTCCTGTCAAAAACTCCTCTGCCTCTCCGAATACATAACGGAGCTTTTTTTCTCTCCGGCTGTTCATGGCATCACAGAGATTCTTCAAATGTTCATCACTTTCCCACAGGCCGACGGTTCGGTAGCAGCCTTCTGCCTCCAGATCCAATTCATTTCTTCCTGCCTTTACAGCCTCATTTACTGCCAAAATCGTTTTTTCCCGATCCACATCATTTCCCTGTACTGCGGGAACAATGGAAAATGGCTTTCCTTCCTCATAGGGTGAAATCGAAGCGTCCTTTGTAACTGTAACAGCGCTGCTGTTTAATACGGAAAGTGCTTCAATGGCCTGATCCAGCTTTTCCTGGCTGTAGGAGGGAGCAAGCGCTGCCTGATGTGAATTGTCTACCGAGGGGCCGGATTGCCTCCCCCCTTCGTTCTGAGCCTTCAGGATAGCATCCAGATCATCTGTCAACGCAACCTGATAATCAATTGCTTCTCCCCGGATCACCTCCCTGCTCCCGTCCTTTTTTATGACAGAAAGCTCGTATTCGCCGGCATAAAATCCCTGGATCCGTTCTCTGGCCTCCTCCGGTGTGAGTCCTCCCACACCTACGCTGTTGATCCTGGTACCGTCCACAAACCGCGAAGCGTCTTCCTGAGCTCCCGGGGAAGAAACGGCAAAAAAAGCAGACAAAGAAACGGCTGCCAGAAAAAGAGCAGTTTTATTTTTACGCATAAAAACATCCTTTCTGATATAAAATCTCATATTTTATTCTAGCATACTTTTCCTTCTGTGCATCTTACAATTGCCTACAATTTTTATTAAAAATGTAAAAGAGACCCCCCTTCCCGAAAGATCTCCTTTGAACTTGATCAGTCAATGACCTTAATGCTGTCGATCACCGGCTGATTATCCTTTGCAACTGTACCATTATTATCCTCTACCTGAGTATCCTTACAGATTGCGTCCACAACCTCCATACCATCGGTTACATAGCCAAAGCAGGCGTATTCACCGTCCAGGAACGTACTGTCCTCATGTACAATAAAAAACTGGGAGCTTGCACTGTCCTTCATCTGGGAACGTGCCATGGAAATGGCGCCTCTTGTGTGAGATAAGTCATTCTCTACACCATTGGAGGAAAATTCGCCTTTGATTTCCCGTTCTGAGCCTCCCATACCATTTCCCATGGGATCTCCTCCCTGAATCATAAATCCGCTGATGATCCGATGGAAGGTAAGTCCGTCATAAAATCCCTGTTCTGCCAGATCCATGAAATTTGCCACTGTGATCGGGGCGCTGTCTCCGTCCAGCTCTACGAAAATGGTGCCATAATCCTTTACATTGATCTCTATATGGTGCTTTCCGGCTGCAGCCTGCAGATCCAGACTCTCCTTATGACCTGCTGTACTCTTTTCATCTGCCTGGGCTGTTCCGTCTTCCGCTGCTGTCTCTTTCTCAGACTCTGCTGCTGTTTCTGCCTTTGTGGTTTCTACCTCTGAAGAAGCCGCTGCTCTCCTTTGCTGTTTCCTTTGCATCTGGTGTACTGCCGCATCCGGCCATAAATACTGCTGCTGTCACTGCGGCCAGGCAGACTGTCATCCATTTTTTCATCCTGTATTCCTTCCTTTCCCGTCCGTTCATCTGCCCCTTTTTTCTGATAAGAGGCAGCCAGATCATTGTACCATTCCGGATATCCACAAGTAAAGGACTTTATAAAATATCACAGTTTAGTCACAATTTGCCTAAAGCACTGTGCTTAATATTCTCCTGACAGCAAAGCCGTGATCCATGGGGCCGCTTCCCCTTCCCAGATCAAGCTGTGCTTCCAGGGCAGCAGAAAGATACCGCTTCGCCTGAGCGACTGCAGCCTCCAGTTCCATTCCTTTGCCAGGTTGGAAGCAATGGCGCTGGACAGGGTACAGCCGGTACCATGGGTATTGGGATTGTTGATCCTTTTCCGTAAAGCCAGATTCCATGGCCCATTCTGTATAAATAATCATTGGCATCATTGATCCGGTGCCCTCCTTAAGAGCACACTGCAGCCATATGTCTGTGAAATGATCCTGGCCGCTGTTTCCATGTCCTCTTCAGACCGGATTTCACAGCCGGAAAGCACCTCTGCCTCCGGTATATTGGGCGTCGCCAAAGCTGCCAGAGGCAGCAGCCGCTCTTTCAGCATCTCCACCGCATCTTCTCCTATGAGTCTGGCTCCGCTGGTGGCTACCATCACCGGATCTGCTACAATATGTTCCGCCTGATAAAAGCTCAGGCGCTCTGAGATCACCTTGATCAGCTGTGCAGAAGATACCATGCCGATTTTTACCGCATCCGGCCGTATATCCGTAAATACTGCATCCAGCTGCTTCTCCAGAAATTCCGGCGCCACCTCCATGATAGCGCTTACACCGGTTGTATTCTGTGCTGTGAGAGCCGTGATGGCGCTCATTCCATATACTCCATTTGCCAGCATAGTCTTTAAATCCGCCTGAATTCCTGCTCCTCCGCTGCTGTCGCTGCCTGCTATCGTCAATACCGTTTTCATTTGAATCTCCTTTCTGTTTACAAAAAGGGAACGATCAAGACTCACAGCGATAAAACATACTTCGGCTGCCATAAAACGAATCTCGCAAGCAGGATTCTCCGCCTGCGGCGGGTCGCATCAGCGACATAATCCCACCCCGGCAGGTGCACTCTCTCTTTAAAAGCTTCCCTACGTTGGCATTATCCAAATCAGGTTCACGGGTCTAAGCGCTGTCAGCTTATTTCAGCTTGCGCGAGCTCCCCTTTTTATATTACTTTTTATTATAATCCTTCTGTCCTAAAAAGCAAGAGGGATAACCGGCCTTAAACCAGTTATCCCTCTCTCATATCACATCATTTCAGCAGTCAGCGGAGAGTTTTCCAAATCCTCCTAAACTATTTTATCCGCAACAGCTTCCCAGAATCTCTGTTAAACCATTTTTACTGCCGGTATGACAGCGGATCACATTTGTTTAAACTTCTTCTATTTCCGAAAGATTTTGCATACTTTGCAAACTGATTGCTATCGTAGACATATTATGGAACATTGCAGTAGTCGTAGGCTGTATCATTCCTCCCACCTAAAAGAATGAGTAATGTGTTAATACCCACTATTTCTTTATAGTTCCTGTTTATTCTTCTCATCAATGCCTGACTGAGATACTTCAATCGCACAATCTGATATAAATTATCAGCCGGAATCGTAATGTCTGCAATTTCTCTGGCAAGTTCTGACCCATCGCTGACTGCAATCCCTGCGTCCGCCGCTGAAAGTGCCGGAGAATCGTTGATCCCGTCGCCTACCATGAGTACCTTCTTTCCTTTGGCTTTTTCCTTCTCAATAAACATGGCTTTGTCTTCCGGCAATACCTCTGAGTAGTACTCATCAACACCTGCCTTTCGGGCAATGAACGCTGCTGTACGCTCATTGTCTCCCGTCATCATAACAACCTTCTGAAATCCTGCCTCTTTCAATGCTCTCACTACGCTCGCGCTTTCCTCCCGCAACGGATCTTCAATACAGATCACTGCTGCAAGAACTCCGTCTATCGCCAGATATAAATGAGAGTATTCTTCCGGGAGGCTTTCAAACTGTTTCTGATATTCCTTCGGAACAGTACATTTTTCATCATCGAAAATAAAATGTGCACTGCCTATAAAGACACATTTTCCCTCTATACTGGAAGAAATACCATGAGCTACAATATACTCCACTTTCGAGTGCATTTCCTCATGTTCAAGTCCTGCTTTTTTTGCCGCAGATACTACTGCCTTCGCCATAGAGTGCGGAAAATGCTCTTCCAGACAGGCCGCTATACGAAGCAGTTCATTTTCACCTGCTTCACAAAATGGAACAATCATTTTCACGGTAGGCATAGCTTTTGTAAGCGTGCCTGTTTTGTCCAGTACGATCGTTTCCGCTTCTGCAACCGCTTCTAAAATTTTCCGCCCTTTACCGTAATATCATAAGAGCCTGCCTGACGAATTGCAGACAATACCGCAATCGGCATTGTGAGTTTTAACGCACAGGAAAAATCTACCATAAGCACAGCTAAAGCCTTCGTGATATTTCGCGTAAAGAGCCATGTAAGAGCTGTTCCTGCGAAGGTCACCGGAACTAATCGATCTGCAAGTCGTTCTGCTTTTCCTTCCAACGAAGATTTCAGCTTTTCAGACTCCTCGATCATCTCAACAATCTTCTCATACCGAGAAGAACCCCCGTTTTTACAGTAAAGTAAGTTCCCCTTCTTCCAGAACGCTTCCGGCATATACATATCCTCCTGCCTTTTTCAAAACCGGGAGCGGTTCACCGGTCAGAGAAGACTGATTTACCATTCCTTCGCCTTCGCATACCACCCCGTCAAAGGAATAACATTCCCCATGTGAACTACGATATTATCCCCTTCTTTGATTTTTCTGGAATCAACAAGTACTTCCTGTTCTTCACTTTTCAGCCAAACCTTCGACACATTCAAAGACATACTGCGTGCCAGATCTCCTACCGATTTCTTATGTGTCCACTCCTCCAAGGTCTCTCCAACTCCCAACAGGAACATAACGGAAGCAGCCGTATTAAAATCACCTCGCAAAACAGAAATGCCAATAGCTGATGCATCCAACACTGCGACTTCCAGCTTCCGCCTTGCAAGACTCTTCCAGCCTTCTTTTAAATAATGTACAGCCTTCCATAAAACCACTGCTTTTCTGACCGGATATGGCAGAAAGATTTTACCGGCATAATGAAAAAGAACTTTACCAATCAGTTTCTCCTGATAAATATCATTCAACTGTCTTCCAGAATTTGTTAACACTTCATCCGGAACTTTTACAGACGTATATCGGAATTTTCTTAAAGCCTGAATCAACAGCTCTCGTTTTCCTGAAAAGCAAACGCAGGCATCGGCCGTCCTTCTATAAACCTTTGCCTGCGTGACATATTCCAGCGTATCCAAATAATACAGTAATGTATCGGCCTCTTTATAAGACATTTGTTTCTGTTCCATATGAATACGGATTCTTCCCGGAATCTCATGCTTTATAGTGAATTTCAATTACGCTTCCTCTGTTTCAGGATCAGCATGATCCTCTACTGTATCTTCCTGTACAGAGGCAGCTTCTTCCGCGGCGCGCCTCTCATTGATCTGCTTTGCTTCTGCCAGGATATCTTCTGCATTTTCCTGAACGGTCTCAGCAGTCTTCATCACACAATCTCTTGCTCGAAGAACTGCTGCTGTTCCTTCCACATATACTTTTTTCACATCCTTACTGGAAAGGATTTTCACACCTGCCGTTCCAAATAATACTCCGCCTGCAAACAATGCAAGGTTCTTTAATTTTAAACTATCCATAAATATCCTCCATTTCTGTCTTGTGCGATTTTATTTGTGTTTTTTTCCGGTATAGAATAACATGACGAGACAAACAATCATTGCCCATGCCCATAACCTATGCTGTTTCATTCTGTCACCTCTTCTCTGGTTTGTTATTATATTCTCTCATATATATACAGTCAAAGTATTTTTTCCTTTTAATGAAATATTTTCTCAACAAATGGCGTGCCGCAATCATATCACCGTATTTGTATTACCTTATACCCCGCCTGCTCAACCGCTTTCTGGAGCTGCATATCTTCTATCTCTTTTTCCATAGATACAACTGCCGTTTTTTTCTTCAGATTCACTTTTGCAGATACCCCTTCCAAACGGTTCAATGCGTTTTCAACCCGATTTTTGCAATGTTCACAGGTCATGCCTTCGATCTGTACCCTCTTCTGACCTATGATATTTTTCAATTTTTTCTTTTTGTCCTGATTTGCGAAGAACCGCCATAGCATCCTCCCTGCCCCTTAAAGTGCTTTGTGCCGGAACGGATTCCTGTAAATACCAGAATCAAAAGTACAGCAATTATAATCTCATTTACCATTGTCCCACGTTCCTTTCTCCATATATACTTTCAGTTTATCAAAACTTTCATCCGACAAGATATATTCCAGCATACTGGCCTCTTTTTCTGCCTGCTGTTGATCAACTCCCGCCTCTACCAGGATTTTTAGAAAAAAAGAGTGTCTGGCAAGTATTTTGTCCGCCAATGCATTTTCTTCAATCCTCTCCTTTCCATACTGGATCTCATACATTTTGTTTCTTCGGATCGCTCCTATATCTTCCAGCGACCTGACCATTCTATAGACTGTCGCTATTCCGATCGCAGGGTCTTTTTTTATCGCTTTATAATAAATTTCTTTACAGCAGACACATTCTTCTTCCAAAATAATATCCAGAAGAATTTTCCTTTGTGCCGTAATACGGCCTCCACGCTCTTAACTTACGGAAAATTGTTTCTTTTCCATTTGTGTCCTGGAAAAATCCGGATTTTCATTTTTCTGGCAGCTTTTCACAGACCTCACTCCATTTCCTGTGTTTTATATAAAAGGCCCACACCTTTTCCAAAGTGCGGGCTTTCCCTGAAATTTCCTATTTTTCTGCACTATGGCATCCGCAGCTGCATGTATGTCCTTCTTTTCCCGAACATTTTCCTGCAGATGGGCAGCCTATACATTTAACGCCTCTCTTCTTTGCTTTCCATATATAAACAGCCGCAGCGCCTATAATCAACAGCAGGATACCTGTTACCAACAAATCTGCCATACGTCGCTATCCTTTCTTTTTTATGCGTGGAGACGATACTCGGCGCTGAAAGCTTTCTCATTTCTCTGGATCAGCACAAGCAATGCCCCGGCAAATGCAGCCACTGCGATCAGTCCCGGAACAAAACCGTTTCCAAGGGTTCCTGTTGTTATCAGCGTACCTACCTGATATACGAAAAATGCAACTGTATAACCGGTAGCTAACTGCAATGCAATTCCTCCCCACAGCCATCTTTTATCCTGCATTTCAGAATTCATCGCACCAAGGGCTGCAAAACAAGGCGGCGTGAAAAGATTAAACATCAGATAAGCAAGTGCCGCGACTTTCGTAAGTCCCATAACCATTGCCACTTCATTTGCTCCGCCAACTAACGCCAGCTCATCCGTATCAATAAAATTCGTAAGTCCATAAACAACTGCCAGGGTGCCGACCACGTTCTCTTTTGCAATAAAACCTGTGATTGCTGCCGCTGCAAGCTGCCATACGCCAAATCCAAGCGGGATCAGAAGTACTGCAAAAGGAGAAGCAATCGAGGCAAGGATAGACGTATGTTCCATTCCCTCTTCCACTACCTGGAACTGCCAGTTAAAACTCTGCATAATCTGCACTGCAGTATTACATACCAAAATGATCGTTCCTGCTTTCACAATGTATGCCTTACCGCGGGAAAGCATAGAAGGTTGCCGTTTTAAACTCGGAATTTTGTATTCCGGAAGTTCAATGATAAAGAACGATTTACGGAATTTATATCCGGTAATCTTTTTTACCAATAATGCGCCCAGGAAAATCAACACAGCTCCAGCCAGATACATGGTCGGCCCTACCCATGAAGCGTCTGCGAAGAACGCCCCTGCAAATAACGCGATCACCGGGAGCTTTGCTCCGCACGGCATAAACGGCGTCAGCATGGCGGTTGCTCTTCTTTCTCTTTCGTTCCGGATGGTACGGCATGCCATGATACCCGGAATAGCGCATCCTGTTCCGATCACCATAGGGATTACAGACTTTCCTGATAAACCAACTCTCTTAAAAATCGGATCTAAAACCACAGTAGCGCGAGCCATATATCCGCAGTCTTCCAAAAGAGCAATCAGGAAATACATAACCATTACCAGAGGCAGGAAACCGACTACTGCGCCTACGCCTCCAATGATGCCATCCACCAAAAGCGCCTGAAGGAATGGATTTGCTCCTTCCACCAAACCTGCAACCCAGCCCTGAAAAGCTTCAATACAGCCAACTAACCAGTCCGCAATCCATGTTCCAACCGTAGACTGGGATATGTAAAACACGCCAAACATAACCACTGCAAAGATTGGGATTCCAACAAATTTATTGGTAAGCACCGCATCGATGCTGTCCTGCTTATTTTTATCCTTTGTTAAAACTTTTCTTTTTCTACTGCTTTTACAATCCCATTTACAAATTCAAAGCGCTTCCTGTCGGCTGCCTCAACCTGCGCTTTGTCTTGCAGATCAATATCCGCCTGCACATATGGCGCTTTCTGCACACGTCCTTTTAATGCTGCTGCATGATTTACAACCTCTTTTAATCCTTCATGTCCTGAGGTTATAGATACAGTCTGAATAACTGGACAGCCTAATTTATCCGCTAATTTCTTTACATCAATTTCTGTTTTTTTCTTCTCCGTAATATCGCTTTTATTAAGAGCAACTACCACCGGGATTCCCAGTTCCAGAAGCTGCGTTGTAAAAAACAAACTTCTGCTCAAATTAGTTGCATCCACAATATTAATAATCGCATCCGGATTTTCGTTTTTACATAACTGCTGGTAATACTCTCCTCCGATGTAAACGGAGACATAGAATAGGCTCCCGGTAAATCTACCGCGATCAGTTCCTCCGAACCGCCGTAATATCCTTTCTTGATCGGACTCTCTTTTTTCTCTACTGTAACTCCAGCCCAGTTTCCCACACGTTCATTTCTTCCTGTGAGCGCATTGTACATGGTTGTTTTTCCGCTATTGGGATTTCCTGTCAACGCAATTCTCATTGATGTTTCTCCTTCATACTCAGATTAGCATGAGCTAACCCATCGTTTTAAAAAAACAGTGATCAAAATCACCATTTTATATTGAAATAGCCTGCGCTAAATCAGTATCAATATTATATCTGCCATCTTTGATAGATACCACGCAGCCGCCTTTTCGATGCGTGATCACAGTAATCGGCTCTCCGCTGTAACATCCCAGAGAAAACAAAAATTCATTTAATTCTTCATCATCTGTCAATATATCTTTGACAATATATTCTTTTCCTTCTTTAGCCTCTGATAAATTCATAAACCTTTGGCACACTCCATTCCTTTTATATCTATATATTTATTTTATGTATCAGATAAGTTATTCTTCATTCACGCAAGTTAGCTTATCCTAATTTTTATATTTTGTCAAGTCCATTATTGAGTTTTTTTATCGTCAAACATTTAATTTGTTACTTTTCACACCCACTCCAATAACTAAAAAGAGCCAGTGTCCTGATAAATCATGTCAGGGCACCGGCTAACTTTCTTTGGTTTTTGTGGGCTTTTACGTTCAAAATGGCTGCGATTTCCTGATATACATTTCTGGCATCTGTGCGCAGCAAATGAACTGTGCTCAGGCCGTCACAGATATATCCTAAATTTTTTTGGCTCCGCAGAACCATTGCCTGTTTCTGTTTCCTTTTATAAACCCGGGCAAGCCTTTCACAAAGGGAGTTATTGGCAGGTACCCGTTTATCATGCAGAAAGAGAAGTTCGCTTTCTTTATACTCCCGCAGTCTGACAGACAGATTATATCCTTCCCGGTAATAATTACTTGGCGGACTGGCTTCGTATTCCTCCTTCGCCTTATCAAGGATCTCATCGTATCTCGTTTCAAAATCTGCCACGATAACCGGATCAGGCCCCTCCTCTTCGCACAGCCCGTTACGGTAATGGAGCATTTCCTGAAATAATGCATGCATCTTGTGGTTCCATTCAAGATCAGGCTCATTTTCCTTACTCCCGATCAGATATCTGCAGTCGTGCTGTGTGCATTCCTGATGCCTGGTCCCGTAACTGTAAAAAGTACGGTCATGGTCATGCACCACAGTCCCCGTATAGTCTTCCAGGGGCGTCCCTTTGACCCCTTCATGCCCTTTCTTCTCCCTGCCTATATACAATGCCGCTCCGTTAACAGGAGATGCAAGCACCAGTACCTGGGCACTCTGTCCATTTACATTTGCATTTGTAAAATCTGCATTCATGACCGGAGAAGACATGAGCCTGCTTATGATCTCCTTTTTCTCGGTTCCGGATTTTAATACGAATTCCTCACTCAGGTGGTTGAGCATTCCGTCAGATAGTTCCACTTTTCCGTCAGTCAGTTCTGAAAGCAGCGTCCTTATTCTTCCATGTGAGACATTGCATTCATTACTGAGAAGGAAGGCAAGGGCTTTTACCGTCCCGTCATAATTCACCTCATTGGTATAGCCTGGCGGGAATGGGGCATGTACACGGGCACCGGTAATACGGCTGCGGTATTCTTTTGCCGTATATTCAATTACTTTTACGGACATTTCAATTACAACCCGCTGTTTGCGGATCAATCATATCCATCTTCTCCAGCACGTAACTTCATTGCCCTATTGCGGAACTCTCTCGGAGTCATTTTATATCGTTTCCTGAATACTCTATTAAAAGTTCTTTGGCTTTCAAAACCGCAATCCAATGCAATATTTATAATAGATTCCTTTGAATCCTGTAACAAAGCTTCAGCATAATTCAAACGGACGCCATTGACATATTTACTAAAATTACAGTGAAATGTCTTTGCAAACATTCTGGATAATACATATTTGCTCACACACAAGTCGTAAGCCATTTTTTCTAATGTAATCTCATCCCTAAAGTTCTTTGCAACATATTCGACAGCATTATAAATAACATCATCTTTTCCGGAAGATTCCCTTGGAATAATTTCCATATCTGTAAAGACATGAGCCAAAATCACTTGCATATATGCCTTTTCCAATCTCCCATTATATTTTTCTTGTTTGATCAGTTGATTGATAACATATTCTATATCAGGAGAAATATTATCTTTTTTTATAATCGGGATTCTCGGACAGTTGCTCTGCAATTCTTCAATATAGGATGAAAAAAATGTAGGGTTTGCGAACAAATAGATTGCTCTGTTTCTTCCACTTCCAAATACCTGATAATGATGAATTACATTTGGAAAAACAATTCCAAAATCTCCCTTTTCCAAATGATATAAGTCCTTTCCAACTCCTAGTTCAACACTTCCCTCTATCACAAAAACCATTTCTATTGCATCATGTAAGTGTGGTGGAACATGGATAGATTTCTTGCGTTCATATGATATTTCCGTATTTCTATTTTCGTATGTTAATATCAATCAAATCACTCCTGTTGCAATTTTTGTCCACATATTATTCTATTATGACACGAATTCCAATTCACTCTTGTATATAATGGAAACAGAAAAGGAGGTATATAACCATGAAAAAACTTATCAGTTACTTAAAATATGTTATGTTTTTCTATAAGGACTACTATAAATGCTACCATCCAATGTAGTTATGATGCTAAAGCAGGCATTCCTTTTTAACAAATCACAAAAGAATATTTTATATCGTCCTCTGCACTAATATGATAAGCCTCTTCCACATCACTGCCCCAACTGTCAATTCCGCCTACACCTCTTACCGCTCCATAAATACAAAGCACAGTTCTTCTTGCCGGCGGAAGTTCATGATGAGTTGCATTTTCAATCTCACTAGCTGTATAAGGCAGACAGGAAAATGCGA
>SCPP01000028.1_pt1 | contig 25962 bp, 27 predicted proteins | sample 6106811 | NCBI WGS metagenome assembly SCPP01 (sample SAMN10720449, study PRJNA508395) | human gut metagenome | isolation source: Participant 2 stool, 15 month | host: Homo sapiens | collected 2018
GAACTCCTGGTTTTACGGTCGTGATTTCCAGCTCTCCACGTGCTGAAGGCTTGATGCTCTTGGCAATATTAACTACCTTGTTCGGATAGAAATACAACCCTACAACGGCATAGTTGCTCTTCCGGATGTTCAGGCTTCTCTTCGATACTCAGGCAGTTGCCGCCCTTGTCAAACTCCGCCACGCCGTAACTCGAAGTCACTGGCGTGAACACTGGTCTTGCCGTTCTCTTCGGCATCATGACGCCCAGCTTCAGCATATCGTTAAGTCCGCACCGTAGAAGATGTTGTCGCCCAATACAAGAGACAGGCACAGTCGTATCCTATGAACTTTCACCGATAATGAAAGCCTGTGCCAGTCCGTCCGGTGACGGCTGTTCGGCATACTCGAATCTTACTCGAAGTTGCTGCCGTCACCCAGTAGCCTCTTAAGCCAGGCAAGTCGTAAGGGGTCGAAATAATGAGGATGTCCTGATGCCTGCCAGCATCACAGCGAAATCGGGTAGTAAATCATCGGTTTGTCGAAAATCAGGAATAAGCTGCTTGCTGATTCCTTTGGTGATAGGGTACAGACGGGTACCGCTACCGCCGGCTAATACTATGCCTTTCATAATATTTTTATAAAATAAGTTTAGTGATTGTACTCAATAGTTCTTTTTATGGCTAACCCAATGCTTATATTTATGTGAGACTGTTTTATCAAATTCGGTAAGTCTTTCATGTCAGTACATACTAATACATCATATTTATCGTGCATCAGTGTGGCTATTTCCATTTGGTGATTATCCACATGTTCGCCATATTCATGAAGGCGCGGACATATCACTAAGGGCTTACCCATTTCCATGCTCGAAATAATGGAGTTTACCCCGCTATGGGTTACAATAACTTCCGCTTCCTCCATGTAATGATTAAAATCTTCATTAGGAATCAGTCAAATGCTGTAAAGTTAGGTTTAACAGGGTAAAGGGCCGATTATGACAATCTCTTCTGGTTTATATTCCCTTGCTCTACCAGCCTATTAAGTGCAATGATAATACGCCCGAATGGAAACTCTGTGTTCCAAGTGGGACAAACAATTTAATTTTATCCATAGTTTTCAGTATGTCAAAGAACGAAGTTACCTTGCCAAAACAAGATACTGCAACTATTAATAAACAGTTCCGCTGTAAATTCCTTTAGGATAGACTTTCTTCATCTCCGGCCATTGTACGAAAAATAGTCAGCAAACGGATAAACCATTTTGCCTGTCACTGACTCACTGTCAGTTTGGCAAACTCTCCACATAAATAATTCTCCGTTTGAATATCCGTGCAAACAGGCAAGTCGGATAAGAAGCTCCAGCACCAGTCGTTATAATAGTAGTTGGCCTTTCAATTATAAAATAGATAAATGAAAGCAGAATGTTCCATCAAATTTAAAGATGAAACTAATGCCTTCACGTTCCTGCTGCACCAAATAGTGATGCGGATGCTTTTCAACAGCTCCAGTAGAAGCCACATTCTTTTCCGTAACGATGTAATATAATTTATCCTTCACCAATGGAAGCAACTGCATCAGTTCCATGAAATGTCCGCCACAAGAACTGATGAGGCAGACTTTTGTTTTTTTATTATTATTCATTTTTCTTGTCATGGTATTATTTCCCACATTTTAATAGAATTTCATGTGCTATATGTTCATAGGTGTTCTCTTTTTCAGCAAAAGGAATTTTTCTTATTTATATCAATTTGGAAATCAATAGTACATATATTTTCCATATCTTCAACAGGTTGGAAAACATTCCTGAAAGATTGGATCATTTTTTACTGAAGGATAGTTCAGAATGATTGTAGGCTTTTCAAAATAAAGTGCATAAAGTAATGCTGTGCTATAATGTCCTATAATAAGAGATTTATCAGTAAAGCAAGAATAGTTATTAGGTAATTGTATAATATCTATTTGTGTATCTGCAAATCGTTTTATATAAGTAGATAAATTTTCACGTGGATGTAGAGAACTATCAATCGTTTATATTTTTCAATAGCTGTTTTTCTAAATCTAAAAATATTTTTTTCTTCCTCATAACTAATCGTGGCATATCCATCTAAAATAAAAGGTTGATGCACATATAAAACCTCACCATTCATTTTCAATCCTGCTGATGTAGCTTCTTTCTTATCTTTCTCACTTGAGAATATTGGATAACCTATTAGTGAAGTATTACTTTCATCCAAAGGAAAAACATTAGATAGCAAACTGTATTCACGTTGACTGAAAATGAAATAATAGTCAAATGGTGAATACTTAAAATTGTTTTTAAAATAGACTTGTTGCAATATCCGCCATTCCTGTAGTCTCTTTTTGGCATGGTATAGCACTCCTATGTATTTTTTCCAAAAATTTAACTGGCGATTGACAGTTTCCCAAATGTTTTTTTGAGCCTTTTGAGTTTTAAAATGCAGTGTATTTTGTGAAAAAAAACCATGCTCTAAATATACACTTTTGATATTTTGCAGGGCGCATATTCGTTGGAAAAACAATTCAAACAGAGACCTGAAATTAAAATTTATCCATAAATCAATCCTTTCATGTTCTATTATATCAATTATTTCAGAATAAGAACGAGAACTGACATCATAACTTTTAACTCCTTCAATAGCAGGTTCTTTTTGCCCTTGCAAATTTGCAATATGAAAAATAACAATCTCGCAATTCTCCCAATAAGGCATAAGTCTTTCTATCCAGTTGGAAACAAATGCCAAATTATATACTGTAAAAGCTATTTTCATAGTAGATTTTTTATAAATTCCCTTACACAACCATCTCCACCATTCTTTGTCATTATATGGATGTTATCAATCGCTTTCACTTCCTCACAAGCATCAGCCGGACAGGCTTTTACACCGACTCTCTTTAGTAGATCGATACAATTTACATCGTCACCTATATAAACCACTTCATCCAATGTTATATCAAGTTGTTGGCAGACTTCTTGGGCTACGGCCAGTTTGCCGCCGTTTCTTTTCCCTTGATACAGGAAATCAACTTTCAGCTTTTTTGCACGGTTAGCAACTATCTTGGTTTCTTCTGAAGTAATAATACCTGTCTTTATCCCTGCCTCACGAAGCAACTGAAAACCCATTCCGTCACGAGTATTGAACTTCTTCAGTTCATCACCGTTTTCTGTATAATACATGCCTCCATCCGTCAGGGTTCCGTCTACATCACATAAGAAAAGTTTAATCCTTTTCTTCTCCGGTTCCTTTTTGGAAAGCACATGCTTGCGCATCAGGTTTTCAAGCACTATCCAATCATCCGGCTCGTCTATTTCCGTTGCCGTATATTCAGGCATTTCATAGATACCGATATGACCGCTTAAGCGATTGCCCGATTCAAGAATATTTCCTACCTTATTTATATAGAAAGCGCCGTTCTCCATCAACATTCCGTCAAAGTTCTGCCGACGGGGACGGTTTCTGTAATTGTAATTCATGCTTGTGCCGTCCGCATTCCAGAAGAAACGGTAGTTACGCACACAAGTCAGGATGGAATCATATTCACCTTTGCCATACATTTCCAAGGCTTCCGTAAAGTGGATTGTTTCAGTTAAAGGAGAGGTAGCTTGCACCAACATGAATACATCATCAGCCGAAAGTTGCGCATGATGAATATATTCCAACATCACGCTTTCCGTACTTGCCGTATCGCAAGCATTCTTGGCAGAACGGCGATAGATTTTTGTTTTCTTATATGGTCGAGAAACAACTACCTCTTCTATTTTATCCGAATCGGTTGCGACAATAATCTCGTCCACTTCTTTGCATTGTTCCAATGCTTCGATGTTCCAGCAAACCAAAGGCTTGCCACAGAACGGCTTGATGTTTTTAAGGGGGATAGACTTGCTACCACCCCTTACCGGTATAAATGCGATTACCATTTCACTTGATTTTTCTTCAACTTGTTTCTCTGAACTTTCTCGATATCAAGAATATCCTCTTTCTTATAAGTCAATGCCTTTGCCACGGCACGGCAGTCACGTGCCAGCTTGCGTACACCATCTGGTTCCAAGGATGCGGCATGGTCCGTACCTTTCCATGTGCGGTCAAGCGTGTAATGGCGTTCTATCCATTCCGCACCTAAAGCTACGGCAGCAGAGTCTACGGCAATACCTAAATGATGACCTGAAAAGCCGATGGATTTTACTCTGTCTGCATACAGTTCACGCAAGCGGGTAATTTCAAGCAGACAGATGTCTTCGAATGGTACGGGATAACCGGAAGTACAATCGTAAATAACTAAATCCTTGTTGCGTCCCTTGGATTCGAAGAAACGGATAATCTGTTCTTCCTCGTCGCGGGTAGTCATACCAAACGACAGATGGATTTCACCGCCAAAGTTATCGCACAGGTATTCCAACAGACCTTTGTTCAGGTTGCAGGCGGAAGGAACCTTTATCAGATTGGGATGCAGGGTACAGATTTCCTTGGCGGAAGTGATGTCCCACACGGAAGTGGAATATTCCACACCGAACTCGTTGCACCATTCTTGCAATTGGCGGTGCTGGTCAAGATTAAACTCCAAGAACTCGCGGTGTTCGCCGTAAGTCTTTCCGTAGGAGTTTTCCGGATGAGGATGCGGAGCATTATACTCTTCCGGAGTCAACAACTCTTTATTACAACGTTTCTGAAACTTGACTACATCTACCTTGCAATAAGTAGCAGCAGTCATGATCATCTCTTTTGCGATTGCCATGTCACCCTTGTGATTGCAACCTATTTCTGCAATAATTTTTGGAGATTTCATTTTAATGAAATTTTTTTAATGTTTTAAGTCGATTATATTTTTCCTTATCTCGATATTTTATGATTTTTCCACCTGCATAGATAGCTAAAGGTGGAACATCTTTTGTTACTATACTTCCAGCACCTATAATGGCACCTTCTCCAATGTGTACTTCACCAATGATAAGTACACGGCTTCCAATCCAAACATTGTCATCAATGACTACATTCTTTATAATATAAGTGCTGTCATAGGGTAGTTCATCACCATTATAATTATGACTTTGTGCCAATATTAGCACCTCTTCTCCACTGTGTAAGTTGTTGTGTATTAATACATTACCCCCCCCTATTTTCATTCCATTGAAATGACAATTATCTCCCACACGTATATTCCCTGCAAAACGGCAATAATGATTTACAGTTAAGTTTCTACCGTACTGTTTTAATTGTCGTTTAGCAAGAAATGTAAAAAACATAGTTCTACATTTCTTTAAAATCTTTTTTACCATTGTTTATATAGATATTTTAATTTTCTTGATAAAGAATTTTATTGACTACCATTTTTGTGAGTATTTCATCCATAAAAGGTGTTAAGTCCGCGTATAAAATGCCACATTCTTTATCCTCAAATACAAATGACAGTTGCCCATTTTGGTAATTTAAACTGCAATAGCCATATACCTCTCGATTGAAAGGGGTAAGCAAGCCCACCTTAGTCCAATGCGTGAAATCTGATGATACTTGTAGCATCAGATTTTTCCGTTTTTTCCCTGATGTATATGGATTGCAAAACAGCCCGAAACGATGTTTGCCGTATTGACAAGCAATAAATGAAGCATTACAAATAGGTTCAATTAATTGTTTGTCAGATTCATGTAACTTCCATTCCTTTATATGCCAGTCTTTTCTGTCGCTTTTTGAAGGTGTAACGGACACAAAGACACGCCGTCCTGGATTGGGACTTCCCCAATGGACTTCGGTGCCTCCACGGGCGTTAATCATAATCTGATTGGGAGCATATTCTGCAATAGTCGTTTCATTGGCGATGATTGTATCTGGGGTCGCTGCTGTTACCTTCCATGTCTTTCCGAAGTCAGCCGAGTACACCACGGCATTCGCATTTTTTGAGATTCCTTTTCCAGAACCGTTCATCAAAATGTAGGGTGCCGCTAATATACCGTTTTTAAGTTGAATGCCTGTTGTGGGTGAGGCGTAGAACTTCTCCCAACCTTTTGGTTTTTCGATGTTCATTGGCATGAAATCACTCCATGTCTGTCCATCATCAGTAGAGATCGAATAGTTCAAATCATGAAGAAAGAAAATGCGGTCATGTTGTTCATCGTAAATTAGGCATGGATTATAACCTCTGCACATTTGGCTCTCATCAAATGTTTTTCCTCCATCTGTACTTCTTATAATGATGGAATTCCCTTTCATCCCTTTTTGCATTTTTTCGCTTCTGCTGCTACGATAATCGTACCATGCTTTGTTTTCAAATGGATGGGAATTCTAAATATAGAGTAATATTTTTCTTTAATATTGGGATTAATTACATGGCAACCATTTCTATCCACCTCATTATAAGCAAAATTATCACGTTGAAACACAGTGATATAGTCCGCTACTAGTGCGGCATAAAGTCCTCCATTCAAACTTTTTATCTGGTTATGGATTTCTTGTATTATGGCTTGCACATTTCTATTATCTGATTTATATAATTTGGCATAGTAAGAAATACTAACTATATCTGTACGCTTACACAATCTCATATAGAAAGCGTTTTGTGGTATATTTGACTGAATCTTTTCGCCATTTTTGGATGATATGGCTGAAAGAAAACGTTTATCAGCATCGTAAAATGCTAATCCACCGCATTTACTTTGAGGTAACTGACATTCAATCACGTCATATCCAGACACTTCAATATATGATGTTGATGAATAATTAGGAGGAGACACCATTAACATTCCATTTGTGTTTGAAATATGTCCGGCAATGGTGTAGTCTCCATCGCATACAATTTTTATAGGGTAAGGCTGATGCGCTACAAGTCCAAGACTTTCTGAATAGTCGTTGCTTTGGCATATAGCATTGCACTGACTTAACAAATATGCAAAGCACAAAAACACACGATAGAGAATGTGTATATTCATCTTTATGCAATTACTATTGCATGATCACTTCTTTATATTGCTGTGCTATATAAAGATTAAGCGAATGTATATATTCTATTGATTTATTTGAGATTTCTTTCCTTTTCTCTATGTTGGACAACATTTCTATAAGATGCGTTGCATATTCCGATGGAGTCTTACACTGTATAATCGGAGCATTAAATTTATCATAAATGCCCTCTGCGCTATGGGGATGTACAATGGTGACTTTCCCATAAGAAAGGGCCTCAAATGTCTTGATTTTCAATCCTGTTCCTTGATATACAGGATTAATAGCAATATCTCCTAAAGCATAAAATTGTTCAACATTATCTACTCTTCCTATTTTAACAATTGAATTTTCATCAATCGTAAACAAACTGTCACAAATGCTGCCTCCAATTATCAATTTCGCATCCGGTTCTTTTTGAAGAACCAACGGAAATACATCTCTTATAAAATAATTGATTCCATTTATGTTAAGGTCGCTTTTACCAGACAAGAAAAGTATGTTTTTATTTCCTGTTAAAGGTTGTGGTACAGCTTTAAAGTAGGAATATATTGTTTTGACATTTCCACCTGGATACAGATACCTAAAGAATATGCTCTCATTCTCCTGGATAGATAAAATGGTGTCACATCTTCGTAATCCTTTTGCTTCTTGATTAGGTGTCAAATCAAACCAAAATGAACAGACTCCTAAATGAGCTTTTTTGAATGTCATGCAATCATGGGTGAATAGTATTTTTTTACAATTAAATTGTGATTTGAATAACTTTGAGAGGTTAATATAATTGATGATTATTGCGTTAAAGTCCATTTCTTGTTGGAGCTTTTTTACATACTTTGTCAAACCTATCGGATATAGATCATCCACGTGATTATATCCCAAAAGTTTCGCCCTTAAAACTATCAATGTTCGCTTGATTATGTCTTTCTGAAGTTGTTTTTTGTAGACGAATAATTTTTCACCCCAATAATTAAACATTTCTATGGGGGCCTTTTGCCGTCCTTCTATATACAGGAAATATACTTCGCATCCAATGTTATGAAGCAGATTGCAATATTCTATGATGCATTTTTGATTTCCTGCTTGTATGGGTGGGGCTGGATTTGCTGATATGACCAATATTTTTTTCATTTTCCAAAGTGTTTTTCCGTTTCCTCTTTCAAGGCATTAATATAACCTTTTCCGTATTTCAAATCTGGTTCCATATAGTTACCTTCAGCCCATTCATTCCATGATTTTAAGAATACGATTTTATTATCTTTCTTCTTGACAATGGAAAACACTTTATCGATATGCTTTTTGAAATATTTGGGATCGCTATCAGTCAAAACTAATGCCTTCTTCTTACTGCGAGGAGAATGATCCCAATTAGGAATAAGGCACGGAATGAAATCTTCATCTGCGTCGCTGTCTTTCACAAAATATTTCATGGCATTTTTATACGCCTCCACGATTGGTAACCCGAATAATCTACGTATGGCACGCTTGATTATTTTTTGGGGAAAGCACTGGTTAAATTCAAAGCCATAAGTTCGTTCGGTAGTTACTGCATTAGCTCCCATCTTTAGCCATTTATCTTTGTCATATTCCTCCATCTGTCTCATGCGAGCGATGAAATAAATTCCGTTAAAACCTGCCTCTATAGCCCATTTGTTCCACAACGAGATAAACTGTTGCATATCGGGCATAAGTTGCGGTTGATATATCAAGAATAGAGGGCAGTTCTTTATCTTTATATATCTGTCGTCTTTGAAAATTTTTAAGACATATTCAAAATGATGACGGTAATCATCTTCGCCTCCATATCGCTGTTCTATTAATACTTTGTCTCCCGAACCATCTTTGTTCCATTGCTTGGCTTTCCATGTTTCGTTGGCCCATCCCAAACAGAAGGGGAAATCAGGTTTGCCAGTAGCCACGACCTCATCAATTATTTCATTCAGAAGTTGTCTACCTTCGCCAAACCAATAATGCCAATAACAGAACCCAGAAACTCCTGCTTCCTTGGCAAGTTCTGCTTGCTGTTGTCGAATCTCCGGCAAGCGAAGGTCATAATATCCAAGATCTGCTGGTACTTTGGGCTGATAATGCCCCCGGAAAAGAGGCTTGGCCTTTCCTACATTAGTCCACTCTGTGAATCCTTTCCCCCACCATTCGTCATTTTCTTTAAATGGGTGAAACTGTGGTAAATAGTAAGCGATTACTAATGGTTTTTCTTGATTTTCCATTGCTTTTTATGTAAGCACTCAATTTAGGGCATACCCCTTCGAAAGGGCACTTTTCAGTGCCCTAAACCGAGTTTTGTTAAAAAATTAGTCTTGAATTTAACATTGGCTTGTAGCCAAAGTGATTTTGTCAGGAACCATGTTAACATAATCCCTGCACCCGTTAAAGATATTTTTGAAAAAAGTTCCGATGAAGTTCCAGATAGAACTGCCATGAAGCTTTACCGTTCCAATCACACTGTGATAGGTTGCCGCCATCTCAGCACCAGCATCACTACCATAATGAAGTGAATTGTTGCGTTGAGTGGTCAGCTTTCGAATGGTTCGCTCAGCCAGGTTGTTGTCTATCGGTAATTCACCATCATCCAAGTAAGCAAAGATCTCTTTCCAGAACCGGTTCAGATAATTGAGAGCTTCTTTATAATACTGACTTCTAAATTCTGAATCCTTTGTCAGTTCACTATCTAACAAGCTGCGCAACTCTATCAGAAGTTCCTTCGTTGCCAGGCTTTGCCTTTCTCGGAACCTTTCCTTGGGAGTTAATCCGGCATCATCGTATTTACGCTCCCTCATAAAGAACTCCTTTAAAATTTCGGAAAAGCGTTCTGCATTCGGTTCACCACCCTGATTGGAAGCCTTGACAAACTTGTTCTTGGCATGTGACATACAAACTTGGTGTACAGTATCTTTAAACCGGCCTGATTTCAGCTCATTGCCGATAAATACATAAGCATTGTATCCGTCGGACATAATACTCTTCAATTCTGCATCGCCCAAAAAGTCTGTAAGTACATCACGACCACGCGAGCCATTCTCATAGAAGAAAATGGCTGTTTTCCGAGCCTTGTTGACCAGAACCCAAATGTAGCACTTCTTATAGTGATCGTATTTGCGCACTTTACACCAGGTCTCATCGCAGTTCACAATCGAATCTTTTTCCAAAGCTATAGACTTCAATACACAAACCAGTTCGTCCAGGTATGTCTTACCTTCTTAAGCCAGTTGCGCAACGTGTTTTAGAAATGCCCATATCTGTCAGCCATTGGTGAAGAAGACCAAAAGTCACATTCTTTACATAAACTTCATAGGCAATAGCCTGCAGAAATTCAGGAGAAGCCTTAGTGCCTTCAATATTGGTTACTACCTCAGGATGACCTTCGGAAGGAAATAACCCCACTTGGGCTTTTTACCAGGCTCTGCATAATGAACCATCTCGAAGCATTCTTCCGTCAAGAAAGTACGAAAACTGAATACCCGTACCATTCTTCTTTCAATGATGCGACCGGGAAACTTTGTCAAATCGGAAGGATGCTCTATCGCCTCTCCAACTACTCCCATCCTTTTATAACCGTCAGGGCGATTGGATAAATCACGCTCTTTCTTGGAAGACTCTTTTACCTCTTGAGATGGAGCATGACCAACTGAATCCGTACGAAGCGTATCATCGGTTCCATCATAATCATCCTTCTCCTTCCGGCGGTCTGAATCACCCGGCTTAGCTTTAGATTTGATCTTTTGACGTCTATCACCAAAACGTTCCTGATGGGCATAATCAAGTTTTTCTTGAAGTGATTTTATCTTACGCTCAGCCGATTTGCGAAGTTTATGCTCTTCTGACAACCGATTCTCAAGGTCAACATGTTTCGATTGCATGGATGACATCTGATCCTTCAGTTCTTTCATCTGAGCCATAAAATCCTCCAAAACAAGCTTCATGGCATCACCTGTCAACCTGAGATCCTGATTTTGCTCAGCAAGGTATTGTATGTATCGGTCTTTCTGATCCTCTGCCATACCTGCACTATAATTTATAGGGTTGCGTGAGTAGGTTGCCCTACTCAACAACTCTCGTTTTGTTGTAATTATATCTTGCAGATCGATCATACTTAAACCTTTGATTTACAACATTAAAGGTAATAAAATAATCGCAAAATCGCAAGTGGATAAATAGATTGATTATCTGATTTTCAATGTTTTAACTATAGGATTCTCAAGAATCAAAACCACGTCCTTCCAGGCAATCCGATAAACAGTATCTGCCCCGTTCCGCTCCACTTTCATGAACTGATAGCCTGCTACAAACTTCTTTTCGAACAGACTATATGAACGATTATCAAATGAAAACATACGGACTATTCTGCGATTTCGAGACATGACTATAAAGACGTCTCCATCATTGGGCTCACGGTGAAGCCGTTCACGAATGACAGACAGCACACGGCTGTGTTTACAACGCATATCGGTGAAATCACGGACATAATAAAAATGATTAGACCGGTAACACTCAGCATAACCCCTCCAGTTTCTCTACCATACGAACCAAATCCGGGTAGCTTAAATTCTTTTGGGACAAATGCAAGCCATTGCTGATACGAATCTCAACCCAAATACGAACCGGATGATCATTTCTGCCTGGTGATACCGGTTGAGGTTGATCAATGGCACTGGATTGTTCCTCATGACCGATTACAGGAGCACCATCAACCTGGACTTCAACTACTTTTTTCCGGGTATCCCTGTACCATTTCTGAAAGATGTTATAAGGGACTTTGTTCTTAACACAAAACGATTGGAGAGATTCTCCATGAGGCAAAGCCTCGGTCTGGTACTGAAAGTAAAACCTTTCAAGATCTTCACTGCTATACATAAATTCTAAAATTTTTGTTCGCAGCGAAGATAGAGATTTCAATTATGAGCCAATTTTTGACTGCTTACGCTTTTTATGTGAAATAAACAATATATTGAATAAAATTTTAGGGTGCTGATTTTCAATCATCCTGTTTCATTGTTCTATATAAACCCTAATTATTGATTGTTGAATTTGATTTTTCCGACTATGTTTTTTATCAGTTTCTGAAATGGAACACATAGTATCAATGCGCCAGTTACCATGATGACTACTTTAACAATAGGTGCTATGTTGCCAAATAGCATTTTGGAAGAGATGAAGCAGAATATCAGCAAATGCAAGACATAAAGCTCTAATGAATATTTTCCAAACCACACTAAAAATAGGCGAATCCATTTGATTACTCTCCAATTCTCGACCAACGACAAGACGAGGCAGATAAAGAACATATACACTACCTTTTCAGCTATGCCATACAATGATATACCATAAGGCCATGTCTCTTTTAAGAATAATGTGACTATCCACACAATACCCACAGCGACGAGCAAAACAAATCCCTCTTTTTTCCGATGATTGAATGAAATTTGTCCCGCATATACTCCCAAAAGAAATATGGGAATTTTGTCGATGCCAATGGAGGTTGCATACCATGCGGGCCAAATATAGTGCCTCCTAATCCAATAAAATAGGCTATTAAAACGCCAATCATGGCAATCCCCATTAACTCGCTTCTATAACAGCTGAATAAAGACAAAGATAAAGTTTTAGTCATAACTATACTCTATGATTTGATAACAAACTTCTTTTTAGTCACATAAAAGTCACCTATCATGATGATATAAAACAATATGAAAACCTGCATATACCCGTATTCACCGGTAATGCATGAATATGACAAGTAAAACACGAATAGTGTCAAGGGGAGAAGAATTTCTTTTATACTTCCCAAGCTGCGCATGTACTTGTACATTTTAAACACATACACAAACCAAAGGATGACACCCACAAAACCAAAATTGCACAGCACAACATATATCAAACTCTCAAAAGCAAGTAATTTAGGATGGATTACGTGCGATTGCATATAGTATTGATGCCAGTCAAATCCCTTTCCAAACAAAGGGTTATTACTAATAATATCAAAACAACCCAAGAACTGATTAATACGTAATTCCAATGAAGACCCTCCAATGTTTGTACTTTTGCTATCAACGATAGATGACACATATTCTGACATTTCAGGAATGCTGGATATAACACCATAAATAATAACCATAACAACCGCTGCTCCAGCAAAAATCTTAAACTTTCGTATCAACAGCAGATAGAACAGTATACTTATTGCCAATCCTGCAATAACAGAACGAACGCCACAAGTAAAAACATTTATAAGTACTAATAGAGATAAAATGGCAATAATATAAACATTCACTTTTCTGATGCAACTATATATGAACACTAATGACAAACCTAAAAAAAGTCCAAAGCTCATAGGGTGGATAAAAACAGACGTAATTCTACCAAACATACGCCCTGTATCTCTTGTCAAATATTCAATGTTGTATTCACCACCACTTATGTCCGTTAATTCCATAATATAAGGATTAAGCCCCTCAGTCTGCGTTAGGAACAAACCATAAATGCTTGCTATTGCAATGCATACCAAACATACATTTCTGAACAATTTCACGGAAGTATTGTCTTGGATCATAACATTCCACATCACAAATGTCAGAATAAAAATCTTCATGACTTGCTGCCGATATTTTTCAAGCATATACGCTAATGGTGTATCGCTTGAAAATAGCATGATAATCAAATAACCGCCGTATAAAACGGCGAATGGTATTAGCGGTTTATAGTCTATTCGATATTTATGGCGTCCTCTGAAATCCACAAAAAACGCTACTAAAAAGATAAGGTTTACCAAATTATATGAGAATGTCACCCCAAAAAAATGTATCTGCATATATGGTACAAGTAACAGATATGCCAAGTAGATGGCGACTCCTATTTTGAGTTTTACAAATGAGAATACAATTATCAATAATATGATAAAACCTAAAAATGTTCCCATGATGTTACTTTTATAATATAATTTATTCGATGATTAGATTTTTTGTGAGTCCATATCACCCCGCTCTTGATTATCTTTGCTGGATTTCCTGTAATTACAGTATTGGTATTATTAAAATGTCCTGTTACGATGCTTCCCGCTCCAACGATTGTATCATTATTAGGCAGATTTGTACCTTTCAAGATGATAGAACGTAGGCCTATCCACACACGGTCGCCCAAATGAATGTTTTTGGCGGAGTTGATGCGTGTTGTGCTTTTAATATCCAGTATGCTGTGATAGTCGGAAGTATGTAATTCAATGTTGTTAGATAACAGACAACCGTTACCTATATTATGGATGTCCCCTCCACAGCATTCATCACAACAAGCTTTTGTTTTGTAGCATTCACAACCACATCTTTTCCATTGTACACTATTATTATTGCCCTCGCACATGATATGCAAACTATTTAGATTGCTGCAATCACCAATGATGATGCAGTTGCCTTTGCCTTGTAAGCACTCAATTTAGGGCATCCCCCTTCGAAAGGGCACTTTTCAGTGCCCTAAACCGAGTTTTGTTAATTAATTAGTTTTGAATTTAACATTGGCTGGCAGCCAAAGTGATTTTGTCAGGAACCATGTTAACATAATCCCTGCACCCGTTAAAGATATTTTTGAAAAAAGTTCCGATGAAGTTCCAGATAGAACTGCCATGAAGCTTTACCGTTCCTATCACACTGTGATAAGTTGCTGCCATCTCTGCACCGGCATCACTACCATAATGAAGTGAATTGTTGCGTTGAGTGGTCAGCTTTCGAATGGTTCGCTCAGCCAGGTTATTGTCTATCGGTAATTCACCATCATCCAAGTAAGCAAAGATCTCTTTCCAGAACCGGTTCAGATAATTGAGGGCTTCTCTATAATACCGGCTTCTAAATTCTGAATCCTTTGACAGTTCACTATCCAACAGGCTGCGCAATTCTATCAGGAGTTCCTTCGTTTCCAGACTTTGCCTTTCCCGCAACCGTTCTTGGGAAGTTAATCCGGCATCATCGTATTTACGCTCCCTCATAAAGAACTCCTTTAAAATTTTGGAAAAACGTTCTGCAGTCGGTTCACCACCCTGATTGGAAGCCTTGACAAACTTGTTCTTGGCATGTGACATACAAACCTGGTGTACAGTATCTTTAAACCGGGCTGATTTCAGCTCATTGCCGATAAATACATAAGCATTGTATCCGTCGGACATTATACTCTTCAATTCTGCATCGCCCAAAAAGTCTGTAAGTACATCACGACCACGCGAGCCATTCTCATAGAAGAAAATGGCTGTTTTCCGGGCCTTGTTGACCAGAACCCAAATGTAGCACTTCTTATAGTGATCATATTTACGCACTTTACACCAGGTCTCGTCGCAGTTCACTATCGAATCTTTTTCCAAAGCTATAGACTTCAATACACAGACCAGTTCGTCCAGGTATGTCTTACCTTTCTTAAGCCAGTTGCGCAACGTGTTTTTAGAAATGGTCATGCCCATATCTGTCAGCCATTGGTGAAGAAGACCAAAAGTCACATTCTTTACATAAACTTCGTAGGCGATAGCCTGCAGAAATTCAGGAGTGGCCCTAGTGCCTTCAAAACTGGTTACTACATCCGGATGGCCTTCAGAAGGGAAATAGCTCCACTTCGGCTTTTTACCAGGCTCTGCATAATGAACCATCTCAAAACATTCTTCCGTAAGGAAAGTACGGAAACTGAACACCCGTACCATTCTCCTTTCAATGATCCGACCGGGAACCTTTGTCAAATCAGAAGGATGCTCTGTCGCCTCTCCGGCTACCCCCATCGTTTTATAACCGTCAGGGCGATTGGACAAGTCACGGTCTTTCCCGGAAGGCTCTTTTAACTCTTGGGATGGAACATGACCAACCGAATCCGTGCGAAGCGTATCATCGGTTCCATCATAATCATCCTTCTCCTTCCGGCGGTCTGAATCACTTGTTTTAGCTTTAGATTGTATCTTTTGACGTCTATCACCAAAACGTTCCTGATTGGCATAATCAAGTTTTTCTTGAAGTGATTTTATCTTACGTTCAGCCGATTTGCGAAGTTTATGCTCTTCTGACAACCGATTCTCAAGGTCAGCATGTTTCGATTGCATGGATGACATCTGAGACTTCAGTTCTTTCATCTGAGCCATAAAATCCTCCAAAACAAGCTTCATGGCATCACCTGTCAACCTGAGTTGTTAATACTCAATTTAGAGCGTACCCTTTTTATAAGGCATCAGAATGGATGCCTCACAAAAAATTGCTATTAAATTCGATTGTTTTTTAACTATTGGCATACTGTCAAGTCTATATTTTGTGGTGTCAGACTCAAAAAATCTCTGCAACCGTTAAAAATTCCGGTAAAAAATTTACCAAGATAATCCCATGCGGACCTGCCTTGCAGCTTCACCGTGCTGATTATGCTATGGTATACAGCGGCAATCTCCGCTCCCTCGTCACTTCCGAAGTGCAGGGAGTTCTTCCGTTTGGTGGTAAAGGGACGCACCGCCCGTTCCGCCAGATTGTTCGAGATCGGATAACGGCCGTCCTTTATATAAGTGAAGGCCTCATTCCAAAACTTGTGAAGATAATTCAGGGCCTCCCGCATATAACAACTTTTTTGCTCCTCCTCACTTTTCAACTCCTGCAGCAGGTTTGCCCGCAGGTTTATCATCGCCTCCATGGTCGGCAACCCCTGCCGTCGTCGGGTACGTTCCCCGTCGGTGATCATCTCCCTGTCATACTCCCTTTCAAAACGGAAGAGACGGTTTATATTGTCAAGGAACACATCAGCCCTCTTGTCGCCACCTTCCATCCGGGCCTTCACGAACTTCGCCCTCACGTGCGCCAGACAGACCTGATGGTCCGTATCCTTATACCTGTGGGTTTTCAGCCCGTCACCGATAAAGACATAAGCGTTATAACCGTCCGACATGAGGGCCTTCAACTCGGCATCACCTAAAAAGTTCGTCAGCACGTCACGGCCACGGGAACCGTCCTCGTAGAAGAAGATCACCACACGTTCCGCCTTGTTGACAAGGACCCACATGTAGCATTTCTTGTAACGGTCATATTTACGGACCTTGCACCAGGTCTCGTCACAATTGACCACGGCATCCTTCTCCAGCGCGATCCTCTTCAGTTCCACCACCATACGGTCGAGGTATTTCCTGCCTTTCTTCAGCCGGTTGCGCAAGGTGTTCTCCGATACGGTCATTCCCATATCCCCAAGCCATTGGTGCAGCAGGCCGAAGGTCACGTTCTTCACGTATACCTCATAGGCGATGGCCTGCAGGAACCCGGGAGTTATCCTGGTACCGTCAAACCGAGTTACCGCCTGCGGGTGTCCTTCCTTGGGGAAATACCCCCAGCGCGGCTTGCGGCCCTTCTCCACGTACTGCACCATCTCGAACTGTTCCTCCACAAGGCAGATGTCCGAGACGGAAGGTCTTCACCATCTTGCGGTCAAGGATACGCCCGGGAACCTTGGAGAGATCCGACAAGTGCCTGACAGGAGTTCCGTTCACGCCCATGGTACGATAGGTTTCCGGACGGTTGCAGAGATCCCCCGGATTCGGAGAGGAGGGGTGGGATTCCTGTGTTTCCGACTCCGCAACGGAACGGGTATCCAACGATTCGTCCGTACCATCAAAGCCATCTTTCTCCTTCTCACGGTCAACCGGATCATCATCACTACCGGAATCATCCTTTTTTACGGACTGTTTCTTCGAACCGAAACGGTTCTTGCGGGCAGATTTAAGTTGTTCCTTCAGCTTTGTAATCTCCCGTTCCAGGGATTTACGTGATTTGCGCTCTTCCTCAAGAAGATTGCGACTCATTCAATTTTTCCAGCATCTGGTTGGAGCGGGATAACTCTTTAGTCAGATCCTCCAACACCAGTTTCATCGCACGATTATCCAGTTCCGCGTTCTCCAGACGCTCGATCAGGTATTCCACATACCGGTTCTTTCATTTCATCGGACATATTCTCACAGCGGTTAAAGCACGACGCGAGAAGGTCTCCCGCGCCAGAAGTTCGCGTTTCTGAACTATCAACTGTCGTAATTCGTCCGTATCCATATCCTGCTTTTTGTGATATAAATATAAAAAAACTTGATATAACCATATAAATACGGAACATAATTATCTTATTTTTAACGATTTAATTACAGGATTCTCTAACAGGAGGACCACGTCCTTCCAGTCTATCCGGTAGGCGACCTCGTTACCTTCGTCATCTTTGATTATCCGCATAAACTGATAGCCCGCAACAAACTTTTTCTCGAAAAGACTATACGAACGGTTATCATAGGCGAACAGGCGAACGATACGCCGGTCTTTAGACATCACGATATAAATGTCACCGTCTGAAGGCTCACGGTGCAACTGTTCACGGATGACGGACAGCACACGGGAATGCTTACAACGCATGTCTGTAAAGCCACGCAGGTAATAGAAGCGGTTGATGCCGGTCACACTCAACATAGGACCTCCAGCTTTTGGATCAGACGGTACAGACCCGGATAATCCAGATCTTTTCTGGAGGATATGCATTGCTCAAGGTCAGCTCCACGGATATACGCACGGGAAGCGCCCCCGGACCTTTGCTTCCGGTATCTGTGTACTGCATGGGAGAGGACTGTCCTTTACCGGGTTTCTGAAGGTGAAGACGGCCCGGATTCCGATGGTGGACCCGAGGGAACACCATCCACCTGAACTTCCACTATTTTTTTGCGGGTATCCTTGTACCATTTGTGAAAAATGTTATATGGAACATTGTTCCGTAAACAGAATGTCTGGACTGACATTCCGAGAGGCACCGCCTCGGTTTGATACTGAAAGTAGAATCTTTCAAGGTCTTCACTGCTTAGCATAATTCGTAAGTTTTAGTTCGCAGCGAAGATATATATTTCATTTTTGAGCCCTAATTTGAGTGCTTACTGAGTTCCTGATTTTGCTCAGCAAGGTAGTATGTATCGGTCTTTCTGATCCTCTGCCATACCTGCACTATAATTTATAGGGTTGCGTGAGTAGGTTTCCCGACTCAACAACTCCGTTTTGTTGTAATTATATCTTGCAGATCGATCATACTTAAACCTTTACTTCTAATGTCGTTGTCGTTGCAGGAATAAGAACCGTCTCACATTCTCGAATCGGAACAGAATTTTCCTCCTCATTGGTAAATGTCCCGCTTCCTTTCACACATATAAGTATGACGAAACTGTAAAGATTAGAATAGTCGAGTTGCAGAGTACGGTCGATGTCGTAAAGTGAGGTCTTGAAATACTTACACTCCACCAACGGTACGCGTACATTTCTCTCACGCTTGTACGTCTGCCTGTAATCTTCACGGACAGTGTAATCGATACATTCTGCCGCTTGCCTGACGTGAAGCTGCCGCAGGTTGCCGTTGCTGTCCCGGCGGTTGTAGTCGTAAAGACGGTAAGTAGTGTCCGATGTCTGCTGTAGCTCGGCAATCAGGCATCCGGCACCGATACTATGCACACGTCCTGCAGGAATATAGAAACAGTCACCGGCCTTGACATCATATTGCGCAATTGAATCACAGATTGTACTGTCATCGACCTTCTTTATTATATCATCAGCCGAAAGTTCTTCTTTCAGTCCACACCGCAGCGAGGCATAAGGCTCAGAGTCGAGCAGGTACCACATCTCGTTTTTGCCATTTACCATGCCGTGTCTCAAGGCTGTCTCATCGTCAGGATGTACCTGAATTGAAAGATCTTGCCGTGCGTCGATAAATTTAATTAGCAACGGAAACCTGTTACCGAAACGTCTGTAATTCTCCTCACCGACAAGATTTCCTTTCAACGTGTCAATAAGCTGCGACAAAGACTTTCCGTCATAAGCACCGCCATCAACAACACTTTCGTTGTCATCAAGTCCGGAGATTTCCCAACTTTCACCAATGTGTTTATCTTCTAATCCGCTAATATGCTTGATACGTGGAATCTTGCAGCCTCCCCATATTGTCTCCTTTAGTATAGGTTTGAATTTTATCGGTTGCATAACTATCTGTTAATGCTCAATGCATGAGATACATCTACCTTATAACTCCAATCAAATCAGTTCCTGTTGATTATATGAAACTTTTGACAGGATTGTATTCAAAAGAATTTATCAGTTTTTGTACATTTCGTCGTAATATTTCTGATAGTCGCCGCTCGTCACGTTATCCATCCATGCCTGATTGTCAAGATACCAGCGCACGGTCTTTTCGATACCCTCCTCAAACTGCAGGCTCGGTTCCCAGCCAAGCTCGCGTTGCAGCTTGCGTGAGTCAATAGCATAGCGCATGTCGTGCCCCTTGCGGTCGGTAACATAAGTAATCAGGTTCATGTCCTTACCCTCGGCTCTGCCCAGCAGGCGGTCTACTGTCTTTATTACAACTTTTATTATGTCGATGTTCTTCCACTCATTGAAACCGCCGATGTTGTATGTGTCGGCCGTCTTGCCATTGTGGAAGATGAGGTCAATGGCACGAGCGTGGTCTTCCACATAGAGCCAGTCGCGCACGTTCTCGCCCTTGCCATAGACAGGAAGCGGCTTCTTGTGACGGATGTTGTTGATAAATAAAGGTATCAGTTTCTCAGGAAACTGGTAAGGACCGTAATTGTTCGAGCAGTTGGTCACGATTGTCGGCATACCGTAAGTGTCGTGGAAGGCACGGACGAAATGGTCTGAGCTTGCCTTCGATGCCGAGTAAGGAGAGTGCGGGTTGTATTTCGTTTCTTCCGTAAAGAACTTACTACCATAGGCGTGGTGATGCTCCGAACTTGCCTTAGTAGTAAATGGAGACTCAATGCCTTCGGGATTGGTCAGCTCCAACGCGCCGTAAACCTCATCTGTTGAGATGTGATAGAAACGCTTGCCCTCATAGCCTTCCGGCAGACTCTCCCAGTATTCCTTTGCAGCCTGAAGCAGGGTTAGCGTGCCGATTACGTTAGTGTGGGCGAATGTGAACGGGTCTTTGATTGAACGGTCCACGTGGCTCTCGGCTGCCAAGTGGATAATGCCGTCCACGTTATACTTTGCCATCAGTGCCTTCACTGTCTCATAATCACAGATGTCGGCCTTCACGAACGTATAGTTTTCTTTGTCCTCGATGTCCTTCAGGTTTGCCAGGTTGCCGGCATACGTCAGCTTGTCGAGGTTGATAATGTGGTATTCGGGGTATTTGTTAACGAACAGGCGTACCACGTGTGAGCCGATAAATCCGGCTCCGCCCGTTACGATTATGTTTCTCTTGAATTCCATGTCGTTTTTGTTTTGTTGGTTAATGCTGTATTGCATCCATATTTTTCATGCAGACTTTCAGCGAATCCGTCCAATAAGGTATCTTCAACCCGAAAGTCTCCTTGATTTTTGTCTTGTCCAATACCGAATATGCCGGACGCTTGACGGGACTTGGAAACTCATCGCTGTGGCAAGGCTCGATGTCGCAGGCGGTGTTTCCTGCCAGCTCGGCGATTTTCTTGGTGAAGTCGAACCACGAGCATACGCCCTCGTTGCTGAAATGATAGATTCCACGCTTTGAATATCCGTCCTTCGGATTTTCTTTCTCATAGTCCGACAATACGGTCTTGATTGCCACTGCAAGGTCGTAGGCGTAAGTCGGCGTGCCTACCTGGTCGAATACAACGGTCAGCCTTGGTTTCGTTGCTGTAAGGTTGAGCATTGTCTTGACGAAGTTCTTGCCATATTCTGAATACAGCCATGCTGTGCGTATGATTACATAGTCACAGCCCACAGCCTCGATGTTCTTCTCTCCCTCAAGCTTGGTCTTTCCGTAAACACCAGTAGGAGTTCCTTTCTGGTCTTCACGGCATGGAGTGTTGTACGGGTCGCCGCCGAAAACATAGTCGGTGGAAATCTGTATGAGCAGACCGTTCACCTCTTTCATTGCCTCTGCCAATATTTTCGGCGCATCGGCATTCAGTTTGCGGCACAAAGCTTCGTCACTCTCCGCCTTGTCTACGTTGGTGTAAGCAGCGCAGTTCACTATGCACTGTATGTCTTTCTCTTTCACCATGCGCCTTACGGCATCCGCGTCGGTTATGTCAAGTATGGTCGTCTCCACGCCCTCAGCCTTTACAACGTCAGTAAAGGTATAGCTGTCATTCGTGTCTTTGCTTACTATGCGCATCTCGTTGCCCAACTGGCCGTTTGCGCCTGTTACAAGTATGTTCATGTGTTCTTGTTTTAGGAGTAAAGGAGTAAGGAGAGGAGGAGTAAAGAGAAATGCCTTTTAAATTCATAATTGATTTTTTCTCACCCTCTCACTTTCTCACCTTCTCACTTGTAAATGAATGGTGATTCAAAGTCTTTCAGCAGCGGATGCTTGGTGTCCTTCTCGCTGAGAATGGCATGTTCTGTCGGTATGCGCCAGTCGATGCCCAAAGAGTCATCGAGTATGCTTATACCGCCGTCAGCCTCCGGATGGTAGAACTCGTCGCACTTGTACTGAAATATTGCCGTCTCGCTCAACACGGCAAAGCCATGGGCGAATCCTTTAGGGATGAAAAACTGCCGGTGATTGTCTTCTGTCAGTTCCACGGCGACATGCTGACCGTATGTGGGCGACCCCTTGCGTATGTCAACGGCAACATCCAGTACCTTGCCCCTTACGCATCTCACTAACTTTGCCTGCGTAAACGGCGGACGCTGAAAATGCAGACCGCGCATCACTCCGTATGAAGACATGCTTTCGTTGTCTTGAACAAACTCCACGTGGCCGACTTTTTCGTCAAATTCTCTTTGCGAGAAGCTCTCGAAGAAATATCCTCTCGCGTCCTTGAACAGTCGCGGCTCGATAATCACCACGCCCTCTATTTCTGTCTTGATTACTTCCATTGCGTTATATCTTTAAAAGAAAAGAATTAAGATAAACCTGAGAAGTTATCTCTCTTCATTCTTAATTCTTCATTTTTCAGTATTCCAGATTCTTTTCCAATAATTCCTGTTTCTCTCCAAGAATGGAAATCAGATATTTGCCGTAGTCATTCTTCAACATGGGCTGTGCCACCTCACGGAGCTTGTCCGCCGTTATCCAACCTTTGCGGTAGGCGATACCTTCCAGACAGGCGACCTTCAGTCCCTGACGTTTCTCCAATACCTCGATGAATGTCGATGCCTCCGACAACGAGTCATGTGTACCAGTATCAAGCCAGGCAAAACCACGTGCCATGGTCTGCACTTTCAGCTCCTTGTCTTTCAGGAACTCCTGGTTTACGGTCGTGATTTCCAGCTCTCCACGTGCTGAAGGCTTGATGCTCTTGGCAATATTAACTACCTTGTTCGGATAGAAATACAACCCTACAACGGCATAGTTGCTCTTCGGATGTTCAGGCTTCTCTTCGATACTCAGGCAGTTGCCGCCCTTGTCAAACTCCGCCACGCCGTAACGCTCGGGGTCACTCACGCGGTAGCCGAACACGGTCGCCTTGCCGTTCTCTTCGGCATCCATGACAGCCTGCTTCAGCATATCGTTAAGTCCCGCACCGTAGAAGATGTTGTCGCCCAATACAAGACAGGCACAGTCGTATCCTATGAACTTTTCACCGATAATGAAAGCCTGTGCCAGTCCGTCCGGTGACGGCTGTTCGGCATACTCGAATCTTACTCCGAAGTTGCTGCCGTCACCCAGTAGCCTCTTGAAGCCAGGCAAGTCGTAAGGGGTCGAAATAATGAGGATGTCCCTGATGCCTGCCAGCATCAGCACCGAAATCGGGTAGTAAATCATCGGTTTGTCGAAAATCGGAATAAGCTGCTTGCTGATTCCTTTGGTGATAGGGTACAGACGGGTACCGCTACCGCCGGCTAATACTATGCCTTTCATAATATTTTTATAAAATAAGTTTACTGATTGTACTCAATAGTTCTTTTTTATGGCTAACCCAATGCTTATATTTATGTGTTTTAGACTGTTTTATCAAATTCGGTAAGTCTTTCATGTCAGTACATACTAATACATCATATTTATCGTGCATCAGTGTGGCTATTTCCATTTGGTGATTATCCACATGTTCGCCATATTCATGAAGGCGCGGACATATCACTAAGGGCTTACCCATTTCCATGCTCGAAATAATGGAGTTTACCCCGCTATGGGTTACAATAACTTCCGCTTCCTCCATGTAATGATTAAAATCTTCATTAGGAATCAGTCCAAATGCTGTAAAGTTAGGTTTAACAGGGTAAAGGGCCGATTGCATGACAATCTCTTCTGGTTTATATTCCCCTTGCTCTACCAGCCTATTAAGTGCAATGATAATACGCCCGAATGGAAACTTCTGTGTTCCAAGTGGGACAAACAATTTAATTTTATCCATAGTTTTCAGTATGTCAAAGAACGAAGTTACCTTGCCAAAAACAAGATACTGCAACTATTAATAAACAGTTCCGCTGTAAATTCCTTTAGGATAGACTTTCTTCATCTCCGGCCATTGTACGAAAAAATAGTCAGCAAACGGATAAACCATTTTGCCTGTCACTGACTCACTGTCCAGTTTGGCAAAACTCTCCACATAAATAATTCTCCGTTTGAATATCCGTGCAAACAGGCAAGTCGGATAAGAAGCTCCAGCACCAGTCGTTATAATAGTAGTTGGCCTTTCAATTATAAAATAGATAAATGAAAGCAGAATGTTCCATCCAAATTTAAAGATGAAACTAATGCCTTCACGTTCCTGCTGCACCAAATAGTGATGCGGATGCTTTTCAACAGCTCCAGTAGAAGCCACATTCTTTTCCGTAACGATGTAATATAATTTATCCTTCACCAATGGAAGCAACTGCATCAGTTCCATGAAATGTCCGCCACAAGAACTGATGAGGCAGACTTTTGTTTTTTTATTATTATTCATTTTTCTTGTCATGGTATTATTTCCCACATTTTAATAGAATTTCATGTGCTATATGTTCATAGGTGTTCTCTTTTCCAGCAAAAGGAATTTTCTTATTTATATCAATTTGGAAATCAATAGTACATATATTTTCCATATCTTCAACAGTTGGAAAACATTCCTGAAAGATTGGATCATTTTTTACTGAAGGATAGTTCAGAATGATTGTAGGCTTTTCAAAATAAAGTGCATAAAGTAATGCTGTGCTATAATGTCCTATAATAAGAGATTTATCAGTAAAGCAAGAATAGTTATTAGGTAATTGTATAATATCTATTTGTGTATCTGCAAATCGTTTTATATAAGTAGATAAATTTTCACGTGGATGTAAGAGAACTATCAATCGTTTATATTTTTTCAATAGCTGTTTTTCTAAATCTAAAAAATATTTTTTTTCTTCCTCATAACTAATCGTGGCATATCCATCTAAAATAAAAGGTTGATGCACATATAAAACCTCACCATTCATTTTCAATCCTGCTGATGTAGCTTCTTTCTTATCTTTCTCACTTGAGAATATTGGATAACCTATTAGTGAAGTATTACTTTCATCCAAAGGAAAAACATTAGATAGCAAACTGTATTCACGTTGACTGAAAATGAAATAATAGTCAAATGGTGAATACTTAAAATTGTTTTTAAAATAGACTTGTTGCAATATCCGCCATTCCTGTAGTCTCTTTTTGGCATGGTATAGCACTCCTATGTATTTTTTCCAAAAATTTAACTGGCGATTGACAGTTTCCCAAATGTTTTTGAGCCTTTGAGTTTTAAAATGCAGTGTATTTTGTGAAAAAAAACCATGCTCTAAATATACACTTTTGATATTTTGCAGGGCGCATATTCGTTGGAAAAACAATTCAAACAGAGACCTGAAATTAAAATTTATCCATAAATCAATCCTTTCATGTTCTATTATATCAATTATTTCAGAATAAGAACGAGAACTGACATCATAACTTTTAACTCCTTCAATAGCAGGTTCTTTTTGCCCTTGCAAATTTGCAATATGAAAAATACAATCTCGCAATTCTCCAATAAGGCATAAAGTCTTTCTATCCAGTTGGAAACAAATGCCAAATTATATACTGTAAGCTATTTTCATAGTAGATTTTTATAAATTCCCTTACACAACCATCTCCA
>SCPP01001678.1_pt1 | contig 25823 bp, 25 predicted proteins | sample 6106811 | NCBI WGS metagenome assembly SCPP01 (sample SAMN10720449, study PRJNA508395) | human gut metagenome | isolation source: Participant 2 stool, 15 month | host: Homo sapiens | collected 2018
ATCATTATCTGTGGGCTGTTCTATTTTATTTTCTGTTGAGGTTCTATTGATGTTTCTTCAGTTTGTACATGTAACATCAATATTATTTATTTCTGCTCTTGTTACTTCATCTCTTGCGACTGTTATTATCTTTCTTCATGTTTTGTTGTTTCAATTTCTTTTTACATCATCTGAAGCTACTATGTCAGACTGATTATTACCATCTGTATTTTCAATAGCATCTGTTACTGTATTTCCAATACTCACTTTATTTCTGTACCATCTGCTTTTATAAGTGTTCCTTCATCCTTTACAGATACATTACTTACTAATATCCTTCCATCGGTTATTGTTGCTTTACCTATAAATGTCACTTTATTACCATTTACATCTGCTACTCAATAGTTGCATCCCCTGTTTCACTGGCAATTGCTTTACCTTCAAGTGTATGTATTCCCATGTTCATCTGTATAATTGAATGTAACAAGACTTGTATTTGTAAGTTCCTTAGTTGCATTACTTTCAGCTTCTGAACTTTACAGTTGTTTTGGTATATGTTATATTATTTGTTGTCTTTTGCCACAACCTGCTTGCACAAGCAATGTTGCGATTACTGTTATTAGTAAAGTTGTTTTAATAAATTTTTTCTAATCATGATATACTATCCTCTCTTTCGTAATTTATCTCACAATTAAAATATTGTTTTTACACACTTTAACATAATGCCTTGTAGCGTTGCGCGTTGTTATTACTGATGAGTGTTGAAGAAGTCGTTGTACAAGTACTATATCATTATCGTTTTTCATAAATATCAGATGCATAATATTTTCTAAATTAATGAGTTCCTATATCTTCAATTCTGATTCCAAGATTAGCTTCCAATGTTAAAATGGTTGCAATTTTATATTGATCTGAATCCTACACCACCGGTACATATATATAGTTTGAATAATTTCTATAATCTTATTTTCAGTTAATGCTAGAGTTGTTTAGCCATATATACCTCTTTTTTGTTAGTATATTAAAATTCATATCATAGAAAATGGCTTAAATAATGAAAACAGTTCATATAATAATACTACTTATATGAACTGTTTTATTGCAAAGGTTCCACAAACCACATACCAAATAAAAAATAATCCATATCTCCCATTTTTATCTGAAATAAATTTTTGCTTATGATAGCAGCAAATTTCGATTGATTATAATGCCAAAAATAAAATATGTGATTATTAATTTTACATTTCTTTCAGCTGTAATCTCGTAAATTGCACATATTAGCAATACTACTGACATTATCCAAAAAGAATATATTGTGTAATATGTTTAATGTTTTTTCAGAATTTCTAAATAATTAAAAGACTTAACTTTACCATAAAATCTTTTCTTCGTTCCTATAATATTGTTTTTTACATGTCGTTGAGCATCAATCTCTTGCTTTTTACTTCCGCAGCGTATTTTATCTTATTCTTATTAATTTGCTCTTTGTCTTTCATATTCAAGCGATTTTTTCTTCTCTGATGCGTTTTTCTTCTGCCTTAACTATTCTCTCTTTGTTCGCGCTTTAAATTCCTTATCTAGTTTTCTTATTGGCGTCTTTCATATTCATATATTTTTCTTTTCTTGCAAATTTCTTCCCGTCTTGGCTATTCTTCTCTGTTCACGATTTTGCTCTTCTTGATACTTGTAGTTATTTGTATTTTGATAAGCATCATAATTGCAATCTGTGTTTTCGTTATATTGTTGATTATCACGCTGTTGTCTTTTCTTCAGCATTTCTCATGTGCTGTTCTTTTTTATATTTTTCTGATATGCTATTGAGCGCATTTTTCATTAGTTTTTGAAGTTCTGTTCTTCCCATAATTGACATTTAATTTTGTATTTTTGCATTTCTTGTAAATGAAGATGTTGTCAACACTACTGCTATATCTGCTTTGTAATAATCTTTTCCTGTATATACCTGTTGTATGGCAGCTATCCCCAGTGAAGATTTATACCTTTTGCATTGAATGGCATATTTTTTATTGTTTTTGCAAGCAATTACATCTACACCATAATCTCCACAAGCCTGAGTCTTTTGACATCCTTAAAAGCCATTTTCCTTTAATATGTCGCATGTAAATTCTTCAAACTCAAGACCATCCATTGTCCATACTCTATCCATTTTTGCTTTGAATTTTTGATACTTATCATGTTGTACTCTTTTAAACATATTTCTTCCTGTTACTTATGATAATACTTATACCTACTGTTTTACTGTTCTTATTTAATAAAGTGTTCAAATGGAAGATTTCTTTCATATACTAAATTATTTTTATTTAATAACTGTATAGAACACCAATTATTAGGTTTCATATCATTTCGAATAGCATTATAAACTACTAAAGTAGCTTTTATATTTTCCAAACTAATGTGTCATACTCTATATTATATCTATTTATATCTACGCAACCGGCTCTTTAGAAGGAAGTCCAGCTTTTCTTGGAAATTTTCCAGATGTAGGCTTAACCTTCTTGATATATACTAAAGAACGGTCAATATCAGTACCCGGAAGCTGAAATTTCTTCACTTCTTCTATTGTTCCACCAAGAACACTTACTGCTTTCTTAGCATTTACCAATTCTTCATCAATATCTCCTGACTTATATGCCACGAAATATCCACCAACCTTTACGAATGGAAGGTTATATTCCACAAGAGTTGCTAAGTTAGCAACAGCTCGTGAGACACTTACATCGAAATGTTCTCTTAAGTCTTTATTTCTTCCACCATCCTCTGCTCTTGAATGAACCGTTTCTATTCCTGTGAGTCCAAGATTTTCTATTACCTGATTAAGAAACTTTACTCTTTTATTAAGGGAATCAAGCAGAACTACATTAAGCTGTGGATATGCTATCTTTAACGGAAGTCCCGGAAAACCAGCACCTGTTCCAACATCAATAAGAGAAATCTCTTTCTTTCCATGTCCGATTTTTTCAATATCTAACACAAGACTGTCAACATAATGTTTCAAAAGAACTTCATCATAATCTGTAATTCCGGTAAGATTCATAAAGCTATTCCATTCAACCAGCAGCTTATAATACATATCAAACTGCTCGTACTGTCTGTCTGAAAGCTCAACACCTATAGAATTCAGATTGTTCTTAAATGTTTCATTTATCATACATTTCTCCTTATCAATGATTAATGTTTTCTTCGTAGAGACTCCATAAACAAGAAGAAACATGATATATCAGCAGGCGAAACACCCGATATTCTTGAAGCCTGTCCAATTGAACGAGGTCTGAATTTATCAAGCTTCTGCATACCTCTTTCTTAATCCGCTTATTCCTAAGTAATCAAGGCTGTCATAAGCTTATTTTCAAGCTTTTTAAAATGTTCAACCTGTCTTAACTGTCTGTCTATATATCCCTCGTATTTCAGATTAATATTAACCTGCTGACATACATCCCAAGGAAGCTCTGGTCTGTGCTTATCAATTGGAGCAAGAACATCATATGAAAGCTCCGGTCTTCTTATAAGTTCTGCAAGTGTAGCACCTGTTGTAAGCTCTGTACTTCCGTTATCTGTAAGTACCTTCTGTACTTCGCTTCCAGTTCCTATATTAACTGACTTAACACGCTCAATTTCTTCATCTATAAGCTGAATCTTGCGGGTAAGGCGGTTCATTCTTTCTTCGCTTATAAGTCCGACTCTGTAACCATATTTGGTAAGTCTTATATCTGCATTATCCTGTCTTAATATAAGTCTGTACTCTGCACGGCTTGTCATCATTCTGTAAGGCTCTGCTGTCTCCTTAGTTACAAGGTCATCTATAAGAACACCTATATAACTTTCTGAACGGTCAAGTATAAGTGGTTCTTCCTTCTTAACGAAAAGGGCCGCATTGATACCAGCAATAATTCCCTGTGCAGCGGCTTCCTCATATCCTGAGCTTCCGTTAAACTGTCCACCAGCAAATAATCCTTCAATCTTCTTGAATTCAAGAGAAGACTTTAACTGAACAGCGTTAATACAGTCATACTCAATAGCATAAGCATTTCTTACGATTCGGACATTTTCAAGACCAGGAACTGTTCTATACATTGCATACTGCACATCCTCAGGCATTGAGCTGCTCATTCCACCAAGATACATTTCATTAGTATACAAGCCCTCTGGCTCAATGAATACCTGATGCCTGTCTTTGTCTGCAAATCTTACAACCTTATCCTCAATTGATGGACAGTATCTTGGGCCTGTTCCGTGGATATCTCCTGAATAAAGAGGTGAACGGTCAAGATTATCCATAATAATCTTGTGTGTCTCTTCATTAGTATATGTAAGCCAGCAGCTTACCTGATCTTTCTGTATGCTCTCAGGGTCTGTTTCAAATGAAAATGGCACAACTCTCTTATCACCGAACTGCTCTGTCATCTTAGAAAAATCCACTGACCTTTTATCAACTCTGGCAGGTGTACCCGTCTTGAATCTTCTCACTTCAATTCCATTATCAATAAGTGACTGTGTAAGATGATTGGCAGCCTGTAATCCATTAGGACCTGTATGATAGCTTACATCACCATATATACATCTTGCCTTAAGATATACTCCTGTACATAAAACAACTGCCTTAGCTATGTATTCCGCACCAGAAACAGTCTTTACACCGCCAATTTTTCCATCATTAACTATAATCTCTGAAACCTCTGCCTGTCTTATATGCAGATGTTCAGTATTCTCAAGAACATTTCTCATTCTTCTGCTATAATCAGACTTGTCAGCCTGTGCGCGGAGCGAATGAACTGCAGGGCCTTTTGATGCATTTAACATCTTTGACTGTATAAATGTAGCATCAATGTTCTTTCCCATCTCTCCACCAAGAGCATCTATTTCTCTTACAAGATGTCCCTTAGAACTTCCTCCTATATTAGGATTACAAGGCATCATTGCTATACTTTCAACGCTTACTGTAAATATAATTGTTTCAAGTCCCATTCTTGCAGCAAAGGGCAGCCTCACAACCTGCGTGACCAGCAGCACCTACTACAACTACATCATATTCTTCTCTAATATTAGGCATATTACTTCTCCTTATCAACCTGCGCATTACTTACCCATACAGAACTTTGAAAAAATTCTGTTGGCGAGGTCATCTTCAATCTCCTCTCCTATTATAAGACCAAGATTCTCATATGCAGCCATTAAATCAATAGTAAGAAAATCTTCACTTACCATGTTATCAATTCCATCAAGTACAAGCTTTAAGCTGTTCTCAGCCTTCTTTAAAAGTTCTTTATGTCTTGTACTTGTAATATATACATCTTCATTAAACTTAACTTCACCGTTAAAAAACATATTCTTAACAGTTTCCTCAAGTTCTTCAATTCCTGTCTCCTGCTTTGCAGATATAGTAACTGTCTCACAATTGATTATTTTCTTAATATCTTCTGCTGTTGTAACCTGTGCAAGATCAGCTTTATTAAGTATTACAAGAACCTTCTTATCCTTGATAAGTTCCATAATCTCGTAGTCATTATCATCAAGTGCCCTTGAAGAATCAACCACATATATTACAAGGTCTGCAACTTCTGCAAGCTTCTTAGCCTTATTAACACCAATGCTTTCAACAACATCATCAGTTTTTCTGATTCCTGCAGTATCAATAAGATTAAGAGTAACTCCCGACAGATTAATCATTTCCTCAAGAGTATCTCTTGTAGTTCCTTCTATATCAGTAACTATTGCTCTTTCTTCTCTTGCAAGTACATTAAGCAGGCTTGACTTTCCTGCATTAGTTTTCCCCAAAATGACGGTACGCACGCCATCATGCATAATTCTGCCATTGTCGCATGTTTTTAACAAGTTATCCACATTATTAAGACAGTTATCCACATCATTTTTAAGGTTATTTACATTAGCATCTATATCAAAATGTTCAGGATCATCAAGTGCAGCTTCAATAAATGCAACATTATTTAATATAATCTCTCTTATATTCTTAATCTTTTCAGATAACTTGCCATCTAACTGATTAACAGATGATTTCAATGCGTAGTCATTCTTTGCATTAATAATATCAATAACAGCCTCCGCCTGTGACAGGTCAATTCTTCCATTAAGAAATGCCCTCTTTGTAAATTCACCAGGCTCTGCAAGCCTTGCTCCAGCGTTAAGTACCGCCTCCAGCACCTTCTTAGTAACAAGAATACCGCCATGACAGTCAATCTCAACAATATTCTCTCTTGTATATGTGTTAGGAGATTTCATTACAATCACAAGTGCTTCATCAATTTCATTCCCGTTATCACATATATTTCCAAAATGTACTGTATGACTCTGCACATTTGCAAGCTTAATATTCTTTTTTGACTTAAAAACTTTATCTCCAATAATTATTGCATCAGGACCGCTTATTCTTACAATACTAATTCCACCGCTTGACACTGTACTTGTAGATATAGCTGCTATTGTATCCTCCATTTCCATCCTCCATATAAAAAATGCTGTGATAATAATACCACAGCATTTAATAAAATCATATATCTAATTATCTGTTATATCTGTTATTATTCTCTCTTTCAAGATAAACAACAACATGTCTGAAAGGTTCTTCACCCTCACTTCTTGTAGAAACAAACTTATCTGCCTGAAGTGCTGAATGGATAATTCTTCTTTCATATGGGTTCATAGGCTCAAGTGAAACAGGTCTTCTGCTTCTCTTAACCTTGTATGCAATGTTCTTAGCAAGAGACTCAAGAGTTTCTTTTTTCTATAGTTCTCTGTATCTAATTTAACTCTTACATACTTCTCACTGTTCTTGTTAATTACAAGACTTGTAAGATACTGGATAGAATCAAGTGTCTGTCCTCTCTTACCGATAAGAACACCCATGTTATCTCCAGAAAGATCTACATTAACGCTATTTTCTTCATCGTCAAATGTAATATCAGCCTTAACTTCCATGCTCATAGCACCAAACATATTATTAAGGAATGTCTGTATATCCTTCTTAATAACTTCCTTCTGTTCTGCTGTAAATGGCTCTTCCTTAGGCTGTGGCTGTGCTTCAACCTTAGGTGCTTCCTTAACTTCTGCATTCTTGTGATTATCAGCAGGCTTGTGTTCCTTTTTGAACTCTTTCTTAGGTTCAGACTTAAATTCCTTCTTAGGTTCTGCTTTCTTGAAATCATCTGCCTTCTTTTCGAATTTTTTTTCTGCATGAACAGGTGCTTCTGACTTTTTAGGAGTCTCAACAGAATTAACTTCTGGTTCTTCCTGTTTTTCTCTTGCCTTAATCTTAGCAGGCTTAGAATTAAATATTCCTAAAAATCCTGAATTTCCTTTTTCTATAATCTCATAATCAAGCTTATCACTTGGTATACCAAGCTTAGTGCAGGCATTAGTTATAGCTTCTTCAACAGATTTTCCTGTAACTTCAATATATTCCATTACTTAACCCTCTCTATTTTCTTTTATCGTTGACCTCATTGTATCTTGATACCATACCAACCTTATCAGCAAGACTTCCGGTTTAGCTGCCCCGCTTGCTGCTGCGGTTTTAATTCCTGTATCTTCTTATCGTTAGCTTCTTTCTTTCCTGAAGCTTCTGCTCTGCAGCACTTGAAGCAGAAGAATTCTTATTATTATTTACATTCTTGGTAGTTACAGAAGCTCCCTTGACGATAGTTTCTGCTGGAAGTCCCTTCTTGGCTCTCTTCTTATTACGTTTTTCAACATTCTTTTCTACAATCTTATCTGTTCCAATCTTATCGTAATATCTGTTAATAAAGATAGTCTGGATTGTCTGTATAACAGCAGTCGCAATCCAGTAAACACCAAGACCTGAAGGAAGGCTTATTGCAAGAAATGCTGACATAATCGGCATGAAATAAGTCATCATCTTCATAGATGCTGCTGCTGGATTATCACTGTCAGGCTGCTCCATGCCAGCCTGTGAAACCTTAACAGATATAAACTGTGTAACGCCTGCAAGAATTGGAATTAATATAGCTATATGAAGACCAAAACCTGGATTCTGAGACATGTTAACGCCTAAGAAAGTATTCATATGGTTAATCTTATCAAGATTCTGTGTAATCATATCAGAAAATGCTGGAAATGCTTCTTTTAACTTAGTCCACTGGTCTGCAGTGAATGAATTAAGTGTTGTTACAGCTGTGCTTGTATTGCTCCAGTCAACAGTCTTTCCGTATATCTCATTAAGAGTATCAGCATATCCTGAAACAGATGAGATACCATCAACACCATTAACTCCAAGTATATTAAGGAAAAGTACCTTAATCTGTGAAATATAAAGAGGTATCTGCTGGAATACTCTGTAAAGTGCAAAAAGAATAGGCATCTGGATAAGAAGCTGAACACAGCTTCCCCACTGTGAAACACCATATTTTTCATAAACAGCCTTAGTTTCTGCCTGCATCTTCTGCATAGCAACAGTATCACTGTTCTTTCCCTTATACTTCTCCTGAATAGCCTTTATTTCCGGGTTCATAACTGACTGTAACTTAGTCATTTTCTGCTGCTTAATCTGTAATGGAAGCATTAACATTTTAACGAGCAGAGTAAAAATAATGATTGCTATTGCAATATTACCAATTCCCATTGCATTAAGACCCTTGAAAAGGATGTCTAAAATGTAACCGAGTAACTGTGCAATTGGCTTAATAATACTCAAATTGTCACCTCCGCATAATATAGCACTATCCATATATTCAGTTGTTTATTGCTTTTTTCTTTTCCCATATCTGCCTACCGGCACAGGATCAAAGCCATAAGCGTTCTTATTAAATGGATTGCACCTTAATATTCTTTTAAGTGCCAACCACCCACCTAAGAAAACTCCATACATTTCAATAGCTTCAATTGCATATTGCGAACATGTTGGAATAAAGCTGCAGTATTTTCCTCCCTTATAAGGAGATATTGCAAGCTGATATAATCTTATCATCTTAAGAACTATGAACTTGCCCGCATTCTTTAACTTAATCTTTATATCCTTCATATTAACCGCCTGTTTAATCCTGCTTATAAAGCTTATGAAGTTTCAATAAATGAATCATTGATTCCTTAGTTTCGAAAAAACCCTTATCTTTCAAACTGGCTCTGGCTACGACAACATAATCATATCCATCGGGTATACAGTCTGTACTAAGGCGGAATGCCTCTCGTATCAGTCTTGCCAGTCTGTGTCGGACAATACTATTCCCGACCTTCTTACTCACAGATACACCTAATCGTTTAGTATCCGTTCCATTCTCAGAAATATACATAATAAGATTCTTATTAGCAAAAGACTTCTTATTATTGTACACCTTTTTAAATTCCTGATTACTTCTTAATGTTTCAAAATCCTTATATTTCATATCATTCACCATTCTCATTATTAAAATGTAACTTTAATTAATTATTATTATAATCTGAAAAAAGCAGATGAGAAACTCCCATCTGCCAACAAAATCAAGAAAATATTAATTAAGCTGAAAGTTTCTTTCTACCCTTAACTCTTCTTGCTGATAAAACTTTTCTTCCACCTGCAGTACTCATTCTTGATCTGAATCCATGAACCTTAGATCTCTGTCTGTTCTTTGGCTGAAATGTCATCTTCATAGTCTATGCACCTCCTTCATTACCATTATAGTTTATTATGGTAAGAATATTTTCATATAAAAAATTTCAAAACACAGAACTGATTATATTGTGTAAACATTATAAAGTCAAGAAAAACTTGATATTTACTGTATTTATTTTTAAATATACTAATTATATAAAATAACTTTCAACAGGTTTTTCACAATCCAGTAATCCGCATAAATAGGACATTTTAATATTTTTTAAAAAGAATATAAAAGAGTTTTCCACAAAATGTTGATAACTTGTGGAAAACTCTTTATAATCATAGTTATTAACGATATTTTTAAAAAAGTCCCTATTTTCGACATTTTTCGAGTTAATAATGTTTTCCACATTCATGTTAATACATTTTTATCCATAAAATTATCCACAGGGCTTAATCTGCCCAAATATTGAAATAATTTTATAAATGATATATTATATAAGGGAATGTATTTTTATGATTGGACAGGCTAATTAACAAGCCAGAAAGGCCTAGAATTTATGGATGAATTACAGACATTGATTGATAAATGGGATTTAATTCTCTCTACTTTTAAAGAAGAACACGAAATTATTGATGTTTCTTTTAAAACCTGGATTAAACCCCTTAAAATATATAAACTTGACGGCAATGTTCTTACTCTTACTTTCTCATCTTTAGAAGATGACGCTTCTACTGATGAAAGGAGCATTGTATATATTGAAAAACGTTACCTCAAGTTTCTTGAAGTTACCGTATGTGAAGTAATGAACAAAGAATATCAGGTAATTATTATGTCATCTGCTGAGAAAAGGAAGATGAATTAAAGAAAAGACATCTTCAGTTTCTACTGATAATAGTCTTGCTTCACAGAATCTTAATCCTAATTATACATTTGACACATTTGTAATAGGTACTAATAATAATCTGGCTCACGCAGCATCACTCGCTGTTGCCGAAACCCTGGACAGATATATAATCCTTTATTTATTTATGGAGGTGCAGGTCTTGGAAAGACACATCTTATGCAGGCTATTGCTCATTTTATTATAGCAAGCGACCCTTCTAAGAAAGTGTTATATGTTACCTCAGAAACATTTACTAACGAACTTATTGAATCGGTTAAAACTAACAAAAATACTGAGTTCAGAAACAAATACCGTAATATTGATGTTCTTCTTATTGATGATATCCAGTTTATCATAGGTAAGCTTTCTACTCAGGAGGAGTTCTTCAACACATTTAATGACCTGTATTTATTAGGAAAACAGATTGTTATATCTTCCGACAGACCTCCTAAGGAAATGGAAACTCTTCCTGACAGATTAAGAACACGTTTTGAAAGCGGACTTCCTGTAGATATCCAGATTCCTACATATGAAACTAAGATGGCTATTATTAATAAGAAGTCAGAGGCATTAGGTATTGATTTTCCTTATGAAGTTAAGGATTATGTTGCTACTAATATAACTTCAAGTATCAGGGAACTTGAGGGAGCGCTTACCAAGCTTTCAGCTTATTCTAAGCTTTCCCATACACCACTTACTGCTGAATTTGCAGAGAATACACTTAAAGACCTTATTTCTCCATATTCTAAAAAAGAAATAACACCTGAGCTTATTATTGAAGTAGTAGCTGAACATTTCCACATTAAACCTGAAGATATAATATCTCACAGAAGAAGTGCTGATATTGCATTTCCAAGACAAATTGCCATGTATCTTTGCAGACAGATGACACAGACACCTCTTGAAGCTATAGGTAAAGCTTTAGGTGGTAGAGATCATTCTACTATATTATATGGTTCAGAAAAGATTGCTAAAGAAACTGTTACTAATGAATCTACCAAGAGTAGTATTGATATCTTAATAAAGAAGCTTAATCCTTCTTAATAATTAAAAGTTATCCACAATTGTCTTTGGATAATCTGTTAATTTTATGTTATTTGAATGTTGAATGTTCTTTATAACTTTTTAAATTTATGTATATTTTTTAAAATTTAATTTTCACATACATTGAACATTAAATTTTGTGTTTTCTAACATGGTTATTATTTTCATATATCCAGTGTTTTAAGGCTTTACATACTTTTAACATTTTAACAGTGCCTAAGACTACGGCGACTGAAATTATATATTTATATATGACACTACTCCACCACATTTTTTTTGAAAGGAAGTTATCAACATGAAATTAGTATTCACTAAATCCAACTTAAACAAAGCTGTAGGAATAGTAATGAAAGCAGTTCCTACAAGAACTACCATGAATATTCTGGAATGTATTCTTATTGATGCTACTACCAATGAAATAAAATTCACAGGTAATGACATGGAACTTGGAATTGAAACAATAGTAGAAGGTGAGATTATAGAAAAAGGTAAGGTTGCCATAGATGCTAAGCTTTTTTCTGAAATTGTAAGAAAACTTCCTGATAATGATATTACTTTAACTACTGACTCTAATAATAATGCTCTTATTACATGTGAAAAAAGTAAGTTCAATATAGCAGGAAAATCCGGAGATGATTTTTCTTACCTTCCGGCTATTATTAAAGATAAGATGATTACACTTTCCCAGTTCCAGCTTAAGGAAGTTATTAATCAGACAATATTCTCGATTGCTATTAATGATAATAATAAAATGATGACGGGTGAACTTTTTGAAGTAAATGAAGGTACACTTAAGGTTGTAGGTCTTGATGGTCACAGAATTGCTATCCGTAATATTAAGCTCGAAGGAAGAGCTGATGATGTAAGAGTAGTTATTCCAGGTAAGACTCTTCAGGAAATAAGCAAGATTCTTAATGCTGATGCTGAAAGCTTTGTCAATATTTACTTTACTAACAATCATGTATTATTTGAATTTGACCAGACTCATGTTGTTTCAAGACTTATAGAGGGTGATTATTTTAAGATTAGTCAGATGCTTTCTAATGATTATGAAACTAAAGTATCTATTAATAAAAAAGAATTTCTTGATTCTATTGACAGAGCGAATCTTCTTATAAGAGAAGGAGATAAGAAGCCAATTATTATTAATATATTAAATGGTTTATTACAGGTAAATGTTAACTCTGCAATTGGAGCTCTTAACGAAGATATTGATATTGATAAAGAGGGTAAGGATATTATGATTGGTTTTAATCCTAAGTTCCTTATGGATGCATTAAGAGTTATTGATGATGAAAATGTGACTATATATTTAGTTAATCATAAATCACCTTGCTTTATAAGAGACAAGGAAGAAAATTATATTTATCTTATACTTCCTGTTAACTTCACAGCTTAACAAGAGAAAGGAAAGTTATGGAAGAAATAGTTTTAAGAAATGAGTTCATCAAACTTGGACAGGCAATCAAAGCTGCCGGATTAGTTGAATCAGGTGTTGAAGCCAAGATTGTTATTCAGGATGGTGAAGTTAAGGTTAATGGCGTTGTTGAAACACAGCGTGGTAAAATTTTGGCGGGGAGTTGTAGAATACAACGGCTCCAGTATTCTTATTAAAAAATAGGTGTTAATGTGATAGTCGAATCTGTTGAGTTAAAGGATTTCAGAAATTATGAATTTCTGGATATGAATTTCAATGAGCATGTAAACATAATATATGGTGACAATGCCCAGGGAAAGACTAACATATTAGAATCAATATATATGTGTTCAACTTCTAAGTCACATCGTGGCAGTAAAGACAGAGAAATAGTCAGATTTGGGGAAGATGAATCGCATATTAAACTAAATGTCTTAAAGCATGGTATGAAATACCGCATAGACATGCACCTTAAGAAGAATAAAACCAAGGGTATAGCAGTTAATGGCATTCCTATAAAAAAAGCTGTTGAACTTTTTGGAATTATTAATATTGTTTTCTTTTCTCCGGAAGATCTTAATATTATAAAAAACGGTCCTTCAGAGAGAAGAAGATTTATGGATATGGAACTTAGCCAGCTTGATAAGATATATCTTAGTAACCTTGTTAATTACAACAAAGTACTTAATCAGAGAAACAAGCTTCTCAAAGATATAGCATTTTCACCATCAGAACAGCTGATGCAGACTCTTGATATATGGGACATGCAGCTTGTTAAGTATGGAAGCCTTATTATTAAAGGCAGAAAAAGTTTCATAGAAAAGATTAACATAATAATCAGTGATATTCATTCCAGACTTACTGGTGGTATTGAGAATATTAAAGTATGTTATGTTCCTGATGTTGATGTAAATGATTTTGAAGAAGAAGTAAGAAATTCAAGACAAAAGGATATTAAATACAAGGTTACAGGCAAAGGTCCTCACAAGGATGATCTTATATTTTTAATCAATGATAATGATGTGAGAAAATATGGTTCACAGGGACAACAAAGAACAGCTGCACTTTCACTTAAATTATCTGAGATTGAACTTGTGAAACTTGTAATTAAAGATACTCCGGTACTTCTTCTTGATGATGTTTTGTCTGAGTTAGACAGTAACAGACAGAATTTTCTGATAAACAGCATTGGAGATATACAAACGATTGTTACATGCACCGGACTTGAAGAATTTATTAATAACAGAATGAATATCAACAAAATATTTAAAGTAACAGATGGTCATGTAGTTAATGAGAATTAATTACATTTTGCTTTGTAAAACAAGGAGGAATTAAAGTGGCAGATCAGAATGCAGAGAAGAATTATGGTGGAGACCAGATTCAGGTACTCGAAGGTCTTGAAGCTGTAAGAAAAAGACCTGGTATGTATATTGGAAGTACATCAGGAAGAGGACTTCATCATCTTGTGTATGAGATAGTTGATAATGCAATTGACGAAGCTTTAGCAGGTTTTTGTACACATATTGAGGTTATGATTAATAAAGATAACTCTATCACTGTAATTGATAATGGTAGAGGTGTACCTGTTGATATTAATCATAAGACAGGAAGACCTGCCATTGAAGTTGTATATACGGTTCTTCATGCCGGAGGTAAATTCGGTGGTGGAGGATATAAGGTGTCAGGAGGACTTCACGGTGTTGGTGCATCTGTAGTTAATGCTTTGTCTGAATGGCTTGAAGTTCAGGTAAAGAGAAATGGACACATTTATCAGCAGAGATACGAAAGAGGAAAGATATGTTATGACCTTAAGATAGTAGGTGACTGCGATATTGAGGATACAGGAACTCAGGTTACTTTTCTTCCTGATTCGGAGATTTTTCAGGAAACAACTGTATTTGAATTTGATATTCTTATGCACAGATTAAGAGAAATGGCATTTCTTACTAAGGGAATCAAGATTACTCTTACAGATTTAAGAGAAGGTCTTGAGCAGCAGAAAGTATTCCATTATGAAGGTGGTATAAAGGAATTTGTACAGTATCTTAATAAGAGTAAAGAACCTTTATACAGCCAGATTATTTATTGTGAAGGTGTGAAAGACAATGTTCAGGTTGAAGTAGCATTCCAGCATAATGATGGATACAATGAGGTTGTCGATTCATTTGTTAATAATATTAAGACACCTGAAGGTGGTACACATCTGACTGGTTTCAGAAATTCACTGACTAAGACTTTTAATGATTATGCAAGAAAGAATAAGATTCTTAAGGATAGTGATCAGGGACTTTCAGGTGATGATATAAGAGAAGGTCTTACAGCAATTGTATCTGTTAAGATTGAAGATCCACAGTTTGAAGGACAGACCAAGCAGAAGCTTGGTAATACAGTTGCAAGGGGAGCAGTTGACAGTATAGTAAGTGAACAGCTTACTTACTTCCTTGAGCAAAATCCTGCAGTCGCAAAATCTATATGTGAAAAATCGTTGCTTGCACAGCGTGCGAGAGAAGCTGCAAGAAAAGCAAGAGACTTAACAAGAAGAAAGACTGCACTTGAAAGCACTTCACTTCTGGTAAGTTAGCTGACTGTTCAGATAAAGACCCTAAGAACTGTGAGATATATATTGTTGAGGGAGATTCAGCTGGTGGTTCAGCTAAGACAGCAAGAAGCCGTGCAACACAGGCTATCCTTCCACTTCGTGGTAAAATTCTTAACGTTGAGAAAGCAAGACTTGACAGAATACTTGGTAATGCAGAGATTAAAGCGATGATTACTGCATTTGGTACAGGCATTCATGAAGATTTTGATATAAGCAAGCTTCGTTATCATAAGATTATTATTATGACAGATGCCGATGTAGATGGTGCACATATTGCTACACTTCTACTTACATTCCTGTACAGATTCATGCCTGATCTTATAAGAGAAGGCCATGTATATCTTGCACAGCCACCACTTTATAAAGTTGAGAAGAATAAAAAGTGTGGTATGCCTATAATGATGATGAGCTTAATGCAATCATGACTGAGATTGGAAGAGACCAGAATAATAAAGTCCAGCGTTATAAGGGACTTGGTGAGATGGACGCAGAGCAGTTATGGGAAACAACAATGGATCCACACAAGAGAGTATTATTAAGAGTTAATATGAATGAAGATGATGATTCAGAACTTGATGTAACATTCTCAACACTTATGGGTGACAAGGTAGAGCCAAGAAGAGATTTCATAGAAGCAAATGCTAAGTTTGTAAAGAATTTGGATATCTAACAAGCCATGCACAAGGAAAAATTATAAATATGACCGTATGCTTGCATACATGGGCATATTTTATAATTTTGAGTTGTATGTGGCGATTAGCCACATAAGTAAATCCGTAGGATTTACGCATGGCGTATGTAGATTTTACGAATGCGCGTGATTAGGATTTACGCATGGCGTATTCCAGATTTACACATTGCGTTAATTAATAACTTCACGGAAAGGAATTATAATAATGGATGAACATATCTTTGATAAAGTTCAAGAAGTCGATATGCAGAAAACCATGGAAAACTATTATATAGATTATGCCATGAGTGTTATCGCTTCCAGAGCACTTCCGGATGTAAGAGATGGTCTTAAGCCGGTACAGAGAAGAATTCTATATTCAATGATAGAACTTAACAACGGTCCTGATAAGCCACATAGAAAATGTGCCCGTATCGTTGGTGATACAATGGGTAAATATCACCCACATGGTGATTCATCAATTTATGAGGCATTAGTAAAGCTGGCTCAGAATTTTAATACAAGATATCCACTTGTTGACGGACATGGTAACTTTGGTTCAGTCGATGGTGATGGAGCCGCAGCCATGCGATATACAGAGGCGAGACTCAGCAAAATATCTATGGAGATGACAAGAGATCTTAACAAAGATACTGTAGATTTCATACCTAACTTTGATGAAACAGAAAAAGAACCTACAGTACTTCCATCAAGATATCCTAACCTGTTATGTAATGGTACATCAGGTATTGCTGTAGGTATGGCAACTAATATTCCACCTCATAACTTAAGAGAAGTTATAGGTGCTGTTGTAAAGATGATTGATAATAAGGTGGAAGAGGACAGAGACACAACAATTGAGGAAATCCTTGATATAGTTAAAGGTCCTGATTTCCCTACAGGTGGAACAATCATCGGCAAGTTGGGAATTGAAGAGGCTTACCGTACAGGAAGAGCCAAGATAAAAGTAAGAGCTGTAACTAATATTGAGCCAATGAATAATGGCAAGAACAGAATTGTAGTTACAGAACTTCCTTACATGGTTAATAAAGCAAAGCTTATAGAAAAGATAGCTGAGCTTGTAAGAGATAAGAAGATTGATGGAATCACTGATTTAAGAGATGAATCTGACAGAGAGGGTATGAGAATTGCCATTGAGTTAAGAAGAGATGTCAATCCTAACATAGTACTTAACCAGTTATACAAACACACACAGTTACAGGATACATTTGGTGTAATCATGCTTGCATTAGTAGATAATCAGCCAAAGGTGCTTAACCTGTATGACATGTTAAAGTATTACCTTCTTCATCAGGAAGAAGTCGTTACAAGAAGAACAAAGTTTGATCTTAATAAGGCAGAAGAAAGAGCCCACATTTTAGAGGGCTTAATGATTGCTTTAGATAATATAGACAGAGTTATATCAATAATCAGAGGTTCTGCAAATGTACAGATTGCAAAGGAAAGCTTAATAGCTGAATTTGCACTTTCAGAAGCACAGGCTCAGGCTATCGTAGATATGCGTCTGAGAGCTCTGACCGGTCTGGAAAGAAGCAAGCTTGAAGCTGAATTGAAGGAACTTCATGAAAAGATTAAAGAATACAAGGCAATTCTTGCAGATAAAAAGTTACTTCTTGGAGTTATCAAGAATGAAATTTCAGAGATAGCAGACAAGTATGGTGATGACAGAAGAACTTCTATCGGATATGATGAATACGATATTTCAATGGAAGACCTTATTCCAGATGAACCATGTGTTATTGCAAGAACTAACTTGGGTTATGTAAAGAGAATGACACCTGATAACTTTAAGAGCCAGCATCGTGGTGGTAAGGGAATAAAGGGAATGCAGACAATTGATGATGATTATATCAAAGATTTATTCATGACAACATCACATCATGTACTTACATTCTTTACTAACACAGGACGAGCTTATAAGTTAAAGGCTTATGAAATTCCTGAAGCATCAAGAACTTCAAGAGGAACTGCAATAATTAATCTTTTACAGTTAGCACCGGGTGAGACAATCACAGCAGTAGTTCCTGTTAAAATTGATACACTTCAGGATACAGATTACCTGTTTATGGCAACTAAGAAGGGTATAGTTAAAAAGACACCTGTTAAAGATTTTGCCAATATAAGAAAGACAGGAATCCAGGCAATTAACTTAAGAGAAGATGATGAACTTATAGAAGTTAAACTTACAGATGACCAGGCAGAGATTCTTATGGTAACAATGCTTGGACAGTGTATAAGATTTAAGGAAACAGATGTAAGACCTACGGGACGTTCAGCAATGGGTGTTATAGGTATGAGTCTTATGGATGAGGATGAAGTTGTTGGTGTTCAGGTAAGTACCCAGGGAGATACTATGCTTATAGTATCTGAGAATGGTATGGGTAAGAGAACAGACATTGACGAATATACAGTTCAGCATCGTGGTGGTAAAGGTGTCAAATGTTACAAGATAACAGAAAAGACAGGTAATGTCGTAGGAGCTAAGGCTGTAGATGATTCAAGAGAAGTAATGCTTATTACAACAGAAGGAATTATAATCAGACTTCAGTGTTCAGATATATCTAATCTTGGAAGAATAACATCAGGTGTTAAACTTATTAACCTTGATGAAGGAATTAAAGTAGCAACAATTGCCAAAGTAAGGAAGCAGCCAGCTGATGAAGATGGTAAGGATGCAGAAGGCTTTGAAGAAGACACAGATAAAACAGTAGAATCTTAAGATTAATCTTAAGGAAACTGCCACATTTATATATGTGACGGTTTCCTTTTTAGCAGGAGATAATATGGCTTTAATTAATATTAATTATGAATCAAAAATACTTGGTATGCCCGTTATGATTAATGCAATTATTCCTCAGGGAAGAGGAAATTATAAGACATTATATCTTCTTCATGGAATGGGAGGAGATTATACAACATGGATTACAAAATCCAGAGTGGCAGATTATGTAGATAATACAGATATAGCAGTCATAATGATTTCAGGTGATAACAAATGTTATGTAGATAATGTTCATGGAAGAAAATATTTTACATTTTTAACAGAAGAACTTATAGAAACCTGTACTAACTGGTTTGGATTATCATGTGACAGAAAAGACCGTTACATAGCAGGAATGTCAATGGGCGGATATGGAGCTGTACATGCTGCACTTATTAAACCTGATGTGTATGGCAAGGTGTTCTCATATTCAGGACTGCTTGATGTAGAGAAAAGATTTGACAATCCACAGGGAATAAATACATATCAGATATTTGGAGACAGGGAAAAATTATCAGATAACCGCTTTGATATAATGAATTGTATAAAAGAGAATAATTTCAAGACAAATGTGGAAAATTACCCGGAATTTTACATAAGATGTGGATTATCTGATCAAATTCTTACAATGAGCAGACAGTGGAATAAATATGCATCAGATTCAGGACTTAAAGTAAATTATTATGAAACTGCTGGTAATCATGATTTTACTTTCTGGGATAAATGCATACATGAGACAGTTAATATAATAAAAGACCAGTCGTACAGGATGGAGGATATATATGGCAACAGTAATGAATGTTAATCACTTTTCTATATATCTTAAGCGTAATATGGAATGCACAGTTATTCTGCCATCACATATAAAAAATGATGAGAAGCTTCCAGTATTATGGTTATATCATGGAGGCAGTGGTGATAATACCGTATGGCTGTATCATTCACCAATACTTGAATATGTTGATGAAGGCAGGTTTGCAGCAGTACTTCCAAATGTGCAGAATTCATGCTTTGTTAATATGAATATAGGAGATAAGTATGAGTCATATGTTGGAAAAGAATTATTCAATATAATTATGAATATGTTTCCATGTCTTTCTGATAAAAGAGAGAATAACTATGTATCAGGATTTTCTAATGGTGGATATGGTTGTCTTCATATAGCTCTCAAATATCCTGAAAAATATGGAACTGTAGGAGCATTTTCAGCAGGTGACAAAGCTGATGCAGAATTTCTTAATGATGGAAGTGAAAAGTCAATAAGAAGAATACAGCTTTATGGTGATGGAGACCTGCATAAAACAGAATATGGAATCACATATCAGGCAGACAGATTAATAGAGCAGAAAAGTGTAAAACCTGAAATATATCATGCCTGCGGAGAACTTGACCCATGGATAGACATGAATCATATATTGAGAGATTATTTCATGAGCCATATTGAATACAATTATGTATACGATGAAATTGAACAAATCGGACATGAATGGAAATTCTGGCGTGAAGAATTAAAAAGGTTTTTAGTATTTACTGGATTAATTAATAATTAAAATACAAGAAGGAAATTGGGAATGAGAGAGGTTAATGTATCAATAATAACAGACAACATTAAAGAAATGTGCATAGAGGCAAATCATTTTCTCACAGATGATATGAAGAATGTTTTTGAAAATGCAGTAAAAAACGAAGAGTCTGCACTTGGAAAGCAGGTTCTTGGGCAGCTTGAAGAAAACCTAAAAGTTGCAGGAGAGGACATGATACCTATATGTCAGGATACAGGAATGGCAGTAGTATTCATTAATGTTGGTCAGGATGTCCATCTTACAGGCGGAGATATCACAGATGCAATTAATGAGGGTGTAAGAAGAGGATATGTTGAAGGATATTTAAGAAAGTCAGTTGTAAAAGATCCTATCTACAGAGAGAATACCAAAGATAACACTCCGGCAGTAATACATTTTAACATAGTTCCAGGAGACAAGGTCGACATAACAGTTGCACCTAAGGGATTCGGAAGCGAGAACATGAGCAGAGTATTCATGTTAAAGCCGGCAGATGGAATAGAAGGTGTAAAGGAAGCAATACTTACAGCAGTAAAGGATGCAGGTCCTAATGCCTGTCCTCCAATGGTAGTCGGTGTAGGAATTGGAGGGACATTTGAAAAATGTGCATATCTTGCAAAGAAAGCATTAACAAGAGATCTGAATGAAGAATCCCCAGTTGAATATGTCCGTGACTTAGAAAAAGAAATGCTTGAGAAAATCAATAAGTTAGGAATAGGCCCTGGTGGACTTGGCGGAACTCAGACAGCACTTGCAATCAATATAGAGACATATCCTACACATATTGCAGGACTTCCGGTTGCAGTAAACATTTGCTGCCATGTGAACAGACATTCACACAGGGTAATATAATCAGGGAGGCTAATCATGGATAAATATATTAATGCACCAATAAGTGATGAAGATGCAAAGAGTCTTCACTCAGGAGATTATGTATATATAACAGGAACAATATATACAGCTAGAGATGCAGCACATAAGAGAATGGCAGAGGCTCTGTCAGCAGGACAGCCACTTCCAATAGATATGAAGAATAACATAATATATTACATGGGACCATCTCCAGCAAGAGAAGGAAGACCAATAGGTTCAGCAGGTCCGACAACAGCAAGCCGTATGGATAAATATGCACCAGACCTTCTTGATTTAGGACTTAAAGGAATGATAGGAAAGGGAAAGCGTTCACAGGCAGTAATTGATGGAATCGTAAGAAATGGTGCAGTGTACTTTGCAGCAGTAGGAGGAGCAGGAGCAATTCTTAGTAAATGTATTAAGAAATCCACAGTCATTGCTTATGATGATTTAGGAACAGAGGCTATAAGAGAACTTGAAGTGGAAAATCTTCCTGTAATTGTAGTAATTGACAGTGATGGAAACAACCTGTATGAAACAGCTATAAAAGAATACAGCAGAGTATAAAAGATAATAAAATTATAATAAATAATATTAAATAAAAAGCCCCTTGACAATATCAGGGGGCTTTGTTAGAATAATAAATGCGTTTGACGCAGAATTTCATATTATGAGTTAAACATATATGGTTTAGGGCTCGCATTCATGGAATCTGGAGTAGTACTCAAGAGGCTGAAGAGGCGCCCCTGCTAAGGGTGTAGGTCGGGCAACCGGCGCGAGGGTTCAAATCCCTCCTGCTCCGTTGACAGAAAGAAAAAGACAGTCAGAATCTTCTGGCTGTCTTTTTCTTTGTTATTATGATATGAAGATAACAATCAGTACAAGTTATTCACAATATTTGTAAAGTTATAAAGGAAATGTGGAATATGACAGAGAGACAGAAAATGATTAGTGGACAATTATACAAGTCAGGAGTAAAGGAACTTGTTAATGACAGAATGTTATGTAAAGAGCAGTGCTATGACTTTAATGCATTAAGACCATCGCAGACGGAAGAACAGACTGCAATGATTAAGAAGATATTCGGTAAGGTCGGAAGCAACTGTTTTATAACGGCTCCGTTCTGGTGTGATTACGGATATAATATAGAAGCAGGTGATAATTTCTATGCTAATCATAATCTTATAATACTCGACTGTGCGAAAGTAACATTTGGTAACAATGTATTCATAGCACCGGACTGTGGTTTCTATACAGCAGGTCACCCTGTTGATGCAGCAAGCCGTAATGAAGGATGGGAATATGCTTATCCTATTAATGTAGGTAATGACGTATGGATAGGCGGTGGGGTAAAAGTAATGCCCGGAGTAACAATAGGTAATAATGTTGTGATAGGTGGCGGAAGCGTAGTTGTGAAAGATATACCAGACAACAGCATTGCAGTTGGCAATCCATGCAAAGTAATAAAAAAGATAGAATCAGGCGAAGCAAGAGAATATAATATAGAAGAAAAGCAGATATAACTTGTATATAAATGTGGTGTAAACCCCTATATATAGTGTGTTTTAAAGAAATTACAACTTTTTAAAAAAAAATTAAAAAAAGTTGTTGACAATGTGTGAACCTGATGATATTATATACAAGTCGCCGCGGTAAGCGGTAACAAATAAGACTTAAAACACCAGATAAATACTGGGTTTGAGAAATAGATCTTTGATAACTGAATAGAAAGACAACCTTGAAATTCTTTGAGAATTTTAAAATGATTCATTAATGAATCTTGCGAGTATCGAAAGATACACGAACCTAAACAGTAAGTTTTGGTAAAACTATTTAAGCTAGTTAGTTTATAACTGACGAGGCAAACTTTTTATGAGAGTTTGATCCTGGCTCAGGATGAACGCTGGCGGCGTGCTTAACACATGCAAGTCGAACGAAGCATTTAGGACAGATTACTTCGGTTTGAAGTTCTTTATGACTGAGTGGCGGACGGGTGAGTAACGCGTGGGTAACCTGCCTTGTACTGGGGGATAGCAGCTGGAAACGGCTGGTAATACCGCATAAGCGCACAATGTTGCATGACATGGTGTGAAAACTCCGGTGGTATAAGATGGACCGCGTCTGATTAGCTAGTTGGTGAGATAACAGCCCACCAAGGGCCGACCTGAGAGCCGGCCACATTGGGACCAGACTCCTACGGGAGGCAGCAGTGGGGAATATTGCACAATGGAGGAAACTCTGATGCAGCGACGCCGCGTGAGTGAAGAAGTAATTCGTTATGTAAAGCTCTATCAGCAGGGAAGATAGTGACGGTACCTGACTAAAAGCTCCGGCTAAATACGTGCCAGCAGCCGCGGTAATACGTATGGAGCAAGCGTTATCCGGATTTACTGGGTGTAAAGGGAGTGCAGGTGGCCATGCAAGTCAGAGTGAAAATCCGGGCTCAACCCCGAACTGCTTTTGAAACTGTAAGGCTGGAGTGCAGGAGGGTGAGTGGAATTCTAGGGTAGCGGTGAAATGCGTAGATATTAGGAGGAACACCAGTGGCGAAGGCGGCTCACTGGACTGTAACTGACACTGAGGCTCGAAAGCGTGGGGAGCAAACAGGATTAGATACCCTGGTAGTCCACGCCGTAAACGATGAATACTAGGTGTCGGGGCCCATAAGGGCTTCGGTGCCGCAGCAAACGCAATAAGTATTCCACCTGGGGAGTACGTTCGCAAGAATGAAACTCAAAGGAATTGATTTCCCGCACAAGCGGTGGAGCATGTGGTTTAATTCGAAGCAACGCGAAGAACCTTACCTGGTCTTGACATCCCTCTGACCGCTCTTTAATGGGACCTTTCCTTCGGGACAAAAGAGACAGGTGGTGCATGGTTGTCGTCAGCTCGTGTCGTGAGATGTTGGGTTAAGTCCCGCAACGAGCGCAACCCCTATCTTTAGTAGCCAGCATATAAGGTGGGCACTCTAGAGAGACTGCCAGGGATAACCTGGAGGAAGGTGGGGACGACGTCAAATCATCATGCCCCTTATGACCAGGGCTACACACGTGCTACAATGGCGTAAACAAAGGGAAGCAGCCTCGTGAGGCCAAGCAAATCCCAAAAATAACGTCTCAGTTCGGATTGTAGTCTGCAACTCGACTACATGAAGCTGGAATCGCTAGTAATCGCGAATCAGAATGTCGCGGTGAATACGTTCCCGGGTCTTGTACACACCGCCCGTCACACCATGGGAGTCGAAAATGCCCGAAGTCGGTGACCTAACGTAAGAAGGAGCCGCCGAAGGCAGGTTTGATAACTGGGGTGAAGTCGTAACAAGGTAGCCGTATCGGAAGGTGCGGCTGGATCACCTCCTTTCTAAGGAAGAAAGAAGTAAAGGTTGTTTTTCTATTGAGTCATCAAGGATGACTGCTGTGACAGAGTCAGCGAAATGTCTGCTGACGAACGCCGACCGTCCCGAGCGAAGCGGGATAAGCAAGAGAGTCACAGACATGAAGCTTCTGGTGGCGATACGCTTAGGGGAAACATCCGTACACATCCCGAACACGATGGTTAAGCCTTAAGCGGCCGAAGATACTATGCTGGAGACGGTATGGAAAAAATAGGCTGCCAGATTTAATTAAAAGCTTTGAAGGTTTGACCAAACGTCAGTTAAAAGCTCAAAGCCATATAAAGCTTGATTAGCGATGAGATAGCAGGATAAAAGTTCCTACTACCTGATGACTATCGAATCCTTTATCTCCACTGTGAGTGAATTACAATAAATCACAACATTGTTCTTTGAAAACTGCATATTAAAATATCTTATAAAACATTGTTTTAAATAATGTTTAGACATCCGAGGTGCGACATAAACTTAAAGTGAATGTCAAACCAAGAACAAACCAAGGTTGAGAAATCAACCAAAACCGAATGGTGTAACGCTATACATCATTATCAGGTTAAGCTATAAAGAGCATAGGGTGGATGCCTAGGCACTGAGAGCCGACGTGATAAGCTGCGATAAGCTGCGGTAAGGAGCAAATATCCATTGACCCGCAGATTTCTGAATGGAAACCTACGCAAGAAGACCTTGCGTACTCATACACATAGTGTATGAGAGGGAACCCGGGAACTGAAACATCTAAGCCCGGAGGAAGAGAAAGAAATATCGATTTCCAAAGTAGCGGCGAGCGAAATGGAAAGAGCCCAAACCAGAGGATTTATCCTTTGGGGTTAGGACTGCATAATTGATCTGCAATTGATAGGAGAACGGACTGGGAAGTCCGGCCGGAAAGCGTGAAAGCCGCGTATCCGAAATCGAAAGCAGCAAGGCAGGATCCAGAGTAGGACGAGACACGAGAAACCTTGTCTGAACGAGCGGGGACCACCCCGTAAGGCTAAATACTACTCAGTGACCGATAGCGCATAGTACTGTGAAGGAAGGTGAAAAGGACCCCGGAGGGGAGAAAGAGAACCTGAAACCC